>Ga0172379_10000268_pt1 | contig 140024 bp, 114 predicted proteins | sample GrowelOW334metaG_FD_119756 | JGI IMG/M metagenome (GOLD analysis project Ga0172379, IMG submission 119756) | Groundwater microbial communities from an aquifer near a municipal landfill in Southern Ontario, Canada - Groundwater well OW334 metaG | ecosystem: Environmental > Aquatic > Deep... | reverse complement strand
TCAGGTAACGGTCAAGGATTGGTATAAAAACGACAGCAACAAAGTTGAAACAATCGAGGCTGGCAACGGCAAGCGGATTTTATCTACTCAGATTGATAGCCTCATGGCTGCGATGGTTCAACTTCAGGCGCAAAAAGGAATGTCCTGGAATGAGTTGATTAGTTCCGCACCTAACGAGACACAGACGGTACTCAATCAGTTTTGGACGGAGAAGAAATAATTGTTGTCGTTTCTAAAATGATTAGTATAAAAATAAACAAAAAGAGTCCGGTTTTTGCAGCCGGACTCTTTTTGTTGCGCGTAGGTAAGTAATATAATTATTAAGAATTTTTTGGCAGTACGCCGTACTCGGTCAGGTCTTTCTTTAATTGCTCAGGATTCAGATAGCGAATCGCATTAAGTCCAACTTCTTTGGCGGTGGCGACATTTGCTGCCGAGTCGTCAATAAACAAAGTGCGTTTGGGATCGAGTTTGAAGTGATTAATGGTATATTCAAAGATGTCGCGGTCGGGTTTGGCCATGAAGATTTCACCGGATACTACTATGTCTTCAAAACAATCGCGGAGAAAGTGATAGCGTTTGAGCGCGTAGGGGAAGGTCTCGGCTGACCAGTTGGTCAACGCCAGCAACCGGAAGTTTTGTTCTTTATGAAAAGCCCGTAACAAATCAGCTGTTGCGGTTATTTCGTCGCCAAGCATTTCCTGCCAGCGGTGACGCCACATATCGATGTACTCGTGCCAGTCTTCGGAGTGCAATAGCTGACATTCAGCAATTGCTTCATCCATTGGTTTACCGGCGTCCATTTTTATGTTCCATTCGCCGTTGCAGATGTTTTCCAAAAAATATTCGATTTTTTTGTCATCTTCGGGCCAGACTTTACGGTACAAATAGCGGGGATTCCAGTCAATCAGCACCCCGCCAAGGTCGAAAAGAATGGTATTAATCTTGTTCATAAATTTTCACCCCGTGTCGCAATAACCTCTTTATACCAGTAGAATGATAATTTTTTCTTGCGCGCCAGATTGTTTTTGTGATCAACAAAGATGAAGCCGTATTGTTTTTTGTAACCGTTTAACCAGCTGAGCAGGTCGATTACCGACCAGGCGAAGTAACCTTTGAGGTTAATTCCTTCCCTTATCGCGACTTTCACGGCTTTAAGATGTTCTTCAATATATTTTATGCGCGGAACGTCGCAAATTTCGCCGTCGATGATCGGATCTTCGTCACCCAGGCCATTTTCGGTGATGTACATTTTGATGTCGCCGTAGCGTTCTTTCAACATTCGTAAACCGTCGAGAAAGCCTTCGGGAGAAATTTCCCAGCCCCATTTGGTATATTTTTTGTCATTCATGGCGACGGAACGATAAACGCCGTCGAATGAGGCGTTACCGGGAGCACCGGTGGAGGTTTCACGGGTCGGTGCAATCTTGTCGCTAATGGTATTTTTCATAACCCGCTGCGGTTGATAGTAATTCAGGCCGACAAAATCATTTTTGTCAGCGGCATTGCGGATAATGTCCAGTTCGTTTTCATCCCAGTCCGGCAGGAAACCTTTCGCTGTCAACTGCTTGGTCACATATTCCGGATACTCGCCGAGCAAAACCGGGTCATAGAACCAGTGGGTGTTGTAGGCGTTGGCATGGGTCGCTGCAAATAAATTATCATTGGTGTTGTCGATAGAAAATGCCGGTACGAAAACATGGGTGATGCCGATTTCACCGAACTGTTTCAAGCGTTTATAATTTTCGACACAGATGGCGTGAGTTAAAAATACGTTATGGGTTACCTGAAAATATTTTTTGGCGTCGTTGACAATACCGGGCGGATGGGCACCGGCAAGGTAGGCAAGGCCGGCGAAGATTACTGTTTCGTTAAAGGTGATCCAATGTTTTACGCGGTCGCCAAAGGCCTCAAAACAGATTTGCGCGTAGCGTTCAAACGCCGGAATAATGGCTTTGTTTGTCCAGCCGCCATTGGCTTCGAGCGGTTGCGGCATATCCCAGTGGTACAAGGTTACGAACGGAACAATTCCGTAATGCAAACATTCGTTGATGATATTATTATAGAATTCTATGCCTTTTTCATTGATCTCACCGGTGCCGTCGGGAATTATACGGGCCCAGGAAATCGAGAAACGATAAGACTCCAGCCCCATTTCATGCATTAAGCGGATATCTTCTTTGTAACGGTGATAGTGATCGATTGCCACGTCACCGTTAGTGTTTTCAAAAGTTTTGCCGGGAATTTTGGAAAAGACATCCCAGTTAGTCAAACCTTTACCGTCTTCATTCCACGCACCCTCTACCTGATAAGACGCGGAAGCCGCGCCAAACAAAAAATCTTTTGGAAATCTCATGAACAGAGTCCTCCTTTGGTTATTAGTTATTAATTATTCGCTGAAAACAGCAAATATCCTGCTATTGCTGGCAGGATATTTTAATTATTTGTTGAATCTAGTATCATAGATAAGCCATTATTGAATTAAACGGAGAAAAGATGAATAAAGAAAAACTAAAGCGTGAAGCAATAAGTTGGGCAAAGAGTATTGTTATTGCCGTTATTTTGGCGATGATTATCCGCTATTTTGTGATTGAATCGTATCAGGTAGAGGGAACGTCGATGGTTCCGACGCTGCAAAATTCCGAGCGGCTGTTTGTAAACAAGTTTATCTACCGGTTTCGCGAACCAAAGTCGGGCGATATCATCGTTTTGAAATATCCCAGTGACACCAGTAAAGATTTCATTAAGCGTATTATCGCCAGATCAGGTGATACGCTGGAAATTATCGACGGATCGGTGCTGGTGAATGGTGTTGCGGTTAATGAACCGTATATCAACGAGCCGATGCGGATTGCCAATAACTATCCGAAAATTCAAATTCCCAAAGGCTATGTTTTTGTTATGGGCGACAACCGCAATCATTCTAAAGACAGCCGGTATTCGGATGTTGATTTGGTAAGTTATGATTTGATCAAGGGTGAGGCGTTATTTGCATACTGGCCGTTGAACCAGATGAGGGTGTTCTGATGAAAAAAAGAATGAGAAAAATATTTTATTGTTTAATAATGACGATTGTGCTTTTTGGCGCATCGGGCGCTTTGGCTGCCGGTAACGGTGTATTCATGGTGTTCGACACTAATTTTTCCGATGCACTTGCCAATTACCGTTCCAGCGATATGATGAGCGATGCGCTGAACAGTAAACAGGCACAAATGAACCCGGACAACGCAATATCAACAAAGGGATTGACGGATTTGCATATTTCGGGCAGTGCGCCATTTGATCGCACACAATTAAGCAAACTTGTGCAGAACACGGCCGGATACAAGTTGTATGTTGTTGATTTGCGGCAGGAAGCGCATGCTTACTTAAATAGCGCGCCGATAACCTGGTATGCGGACAATGACTGGATAAACAAAGGCCTTACCGACAAACAGGCGGCAGAGTCCGACAAAAAACGGATCGATTGGCTGGCGACGCAGGGCAATGTCACTATATACACCGACAAAAAACAGTCCAGAGCGTTGCACGTGGAAGTGATATCGGCAACCGATGAAGAGGCTTTTGTCCGTTCGTTTCAGGTTGCCTATAAGCGGTTTTTTGTATCCGATCACATGGCGCCGAATAATGATACAATAGATGCGTTCGTAAAATTTTGTGATGCCCTTCCGAAAAATTCCTGGCTGCATTTTCATTGTCGCGGCGGCGACGGACGCACGACCACGTTTATGGTGTTGTATGATGCGTTGAAAAACGCCGACAAGGTCAGTTTGTATGATATTATTGAGCGGCAGGCAGCTGTGCCGCCGAATTATAATATATTGACGAAGGCCGATTTGGGAGCTGTGGACGATAATGAAGCGCGCCCTGCTGTTGAAGCGTTATTCAAAGAGCGTTCCGCGGCTGTAAAGAAATTCTATAATTTTGCCCGCGCGCGTCTGACCACCGGTTATAAGGGAAGCTGGATAGAATGGGTTTCCGAGAAATGAGGTTAGCATGAATATTGACAGACTCAGGCGAACATTGCAACGATTGCGTGATCAGTATAATCACAAGTGTGATTTGCCGCGCGAATTAATCAGCCATCTTGCGGTTCGAAAAAATGCGATAGTAATGCGGATTACTTCGCCGAACGAAAAAGAAGTTTTGCGGCCGGAAATATACTTGCGCCGCAATGCCAATGAAGTAAAATTTGTTTGTGAACTGGCTAAAAGTCAGTATAATCTAAACGTAGTTGACGAATTAATAACACCGCGCCGTATCGGGCGCAAGGGTGTGATTTTTGAGCAGGCGCTATTGTTTGATAAGAATTTTGAGGCGGGTTCAGCGTACGAGGAATTGGAACATGATTCGTTTAAAGCGGTGACCGCGCAGTTAAAGAAATTTTCCAACCGAGTACCGCAAGCTACCGATGTATATGTCTTTGACAGCCGGTTCTCGTTACTGGTTTTCCAAGGTTTCTATTCAGAATATGAGTTGGAGTGGCTGAAAAGCAAACCCTGGCGTGAAGAAAATGCCGATTTGATGGCGGCAGCGATGAAAAGCGCGGTTGTGGAGCTGGGTTTTGGCGACCGGATAAAAACTGTCAATCCGTGGTTTAGTTTTGAAAGCAACCGGGGGTTGGTGTTGATAGAATTTAAAGCGAGGGAAAAAAAGAGTGAATAATCCAAAAAGCAAAATCGGCTTGTTTACACTGATTGCCATGCCGCTTGCAATCGTAGTTATGTTGATTGTGTTATTGGTCAAACGCGGAATGTTTGCCATCATCGTGCGGCAAGTGAAAAATCTGCGCAACAAAAAAAGCTAGTTTATTTACGGAAATTGAAATCGATGCGCTTATAGATTACGTTAATTGCATGAGCAAAACAAAAGATACCGGCGCTAGTTAATAGTCGCGGGTATCTGGTCATTTTTGAGGATAAAAATGTTAATTCAACTAAAAAATATTTCCAAATACTTCGTTACAAATTGTGTTTTTGCCAATGCTGACATTATGGTAAACGATGATGCCCGTATTGGTGTCGTCGGCATGAACGGCGCCGGCAAGACCACGCTGTTGAAGATCATCAATGGCGCGGAAAGCTATGATGACGGCGAAATATTCAAAAAGAAAAATCTGACAATTGGCACACTCACGCAACAGCATGATTTTGACGGTGAGCTGACGATTTTCGAAACCGTGTTGGCACATTTTGCCGATATCATCCGGATTGAGAAGAAGCTGCGGGAACTGGAAGCGAAAATGGCGGTGGATGTTGCCGCCGAGGCGGATTATGCGCGCCTGATTGCGGAATTTGAGCGATTGGACGGCTATACAGTCGATGCGCGTGCCAATGCCGTGTTAAACGGACTGGGGTTTGGCAGTGCCAAAGAAAAACAGGTAAAGGTGTTATCCGGCGGCGAGAAAACCCGGCTGGGCTTGGCACTGCTGCTGGTTGATGAACCGGAGTTGTTGCTGTTAGACGAACCGACCAACCATTTGGATATGGACATGATTGAGTGGTTGGAAAAATATTTGCGTGACTACCGGGGCGGAGTGCTGATAGTAACCCACGACCGCTATTTTCTTGACCGCACTTGCCGGGAAATCGTCGAAGTGGAAAACAAAAAAATCAAAACTTTTACCGGCAATTACAGCCAGTATATTGTGCAAAAAACCATGGAACGGGAAGCTGCGGAAAAAGCCTATCTGGCGCAAAAAGAAGAAATGGAAGCGATGCGCGATTTTGTCGCGCGCAATATGGCGCGGGCGTCGACATCTACGCGGGCCAAAAGCAAGCTGAAGGCTTTGGAAAAAATTCAACTGCTAGACAAACCGGTCAATCAAAAGCAGATCAAATTTAAGATGATTGCCGGACCGCCCAGCGGCAATGATGTGCTGACGCTGCGTGACCTTAAAGTTTCAGTCGGCAACGGCAGCCGTGAATTGATTCGGGATTTGCAGTTGCTGGTCAAACGCGGCGAGCGGATTGCAGTTATCGGCCCGAACGGCGCCGGAAAAACCACCTTGCTCAAAACCCTGGCCGGTAAACATCGCGAGCACAGCGGCAGAATCCGCTGGGGTGAAAACGTAAAAACCTATTATTATGACCAGGAACAGACTTGCCTTAGCCCGGGTAAGACGGTGCTAAATGAATTGTGGGATGATTATCCGCGCCTGGATGAAGTCCGGGTGCGCTCATTGCTCGGACGGTTGTTGTTTTCCGGTGATGATGTTTTCAAGCAGGTTGAAGTGTTATCCGGCGGCGAAAAAGCCCGGATTGCGATTGCCAAGTTGTTGTTAACCAACACCAACACGCTGGTGTTGGATGAACCGACCAATCATATCGATATCTATTGCCGTGAAGTGCTGGAAGAAACGCTGGCGGATTACGCCGGAACGATAATTTTTGTGTCACATGACCGCTATTTTATTGACAAGTTGGCAACAAGAGTTCTGGAAATTTCCGATGGCCGGGCGACGATTTATAGCGGCGGATTTTCCGAATATCACGAACGCAAAGAGCGGGAGCGTCTGTTGCCAAAAACCGACAAAGTTGAAACGGCAGCGGAGTCTAAGCAATCAGGAGCAACCAGCTGCAGCACTCCGAAAATTAAGAACGCCGAGCAAAAAATCGCCCAACTTGAAGAGCGAATAAAGCAGCTGGAAACTGAAACGGCAGTGCTGGAACGCGAATTGATGCGTGCCAGCGCCACGGGTGATCAGGAACGCATCGGCGAGTTATACACAATGCTGGAGCACTATCGTGCGGAGACGATGCAAAAAATGACCGAATGGGAAAAAAACTATTCTTCAGCATCGTTGTATGACAGCTTATAGGCTTCCTTGAGTACCGATTGCGGCAGTGCACCTTCCCAACGGGCGATGACCACGGTTGCCACACAATTTCCCAGCAGATTGCAGACGGTGCGTGCCATATCCATTATCCGGTCAACACCGAGGATGAGGGCAACGCCCTCGACCGGCAGTCCGAAGTGAATTGCGGTTCCGGCGATAATGATTAGTGAGGCGCCGGGAACGGCAGCGATACCTTTACTGGATAACATAAACATGAAAAACAACGTCAGTTGTTGCAGCCAAGACAAATCAACGTGGTAGACCTGGGCGACAAATAACGTGGACAGCGTACAGAACAACGCCGAGCCGTTGAGGTTGAAGCTGAATCCGATTGGAAAAACAAACGCGGCAATTTTGTTCGGAACGCCGAATTTTTCCAAGCGCTCCATTGCAAGCGGGAAGGCCGCTTCACCGGCGGCGGTTGAGAACGCTAACATGAGTGGTTCCCTTAAAGCGCGCAGCAATTGGAAAAAATTTACTTTGGCAAAAGCCGAAATCGTGAATAATATTGCTGCAATGAAGACGAAGACCGCCAGATATAGCACACCGATAAGTTTTGCCAGTGGTAACAGCATGTATACGCCGTGTTTTCCGACAGTGTACGCAATATACGCGAACACGCCAAACGGTGCGAGTCGCATGACGTAATGCGTAAATTGGAACATGATTGCCGAGACGCTTGTGGCAATGTCCAAAACCGGTTGCGCCTTTTTGCCGATGGCGGCCATGGCGACGCCGAAAACGCAGGAAAATACCACGACTTGCAGCATATCACCACCCGACATTGCAGCGATGATATTCGAGGGAATAACGCCGACAATGAAATCGTGCAGATTGACGCTTTTCTTTGCCAGTTCGCTGGCAACCGTTAAGTCCACATTAGCTAAATGAATTCCAGCTCCGGGCTGTAAAAGATTCCCGGCAAGCAGGCCGAAAACAAGTGCAATAGCGGTTGCTGCTTCAAACCAGATAATAGTTTTAATACCCAACCGGCCCATTTTGCTAAAATCGCCAATTTCGGTGATGCCGACAATAAGCGAACTGAATACCAAGGGTATTACGATAAGTTTAATCATCCGGATAAACATATCGCCGAGAAACTTAATTGAAACTGCCCATTCCGGCGCGATTGTTCCGAACAACACGCCGAGAATCAGCGCGATAAAAATTTTTGCCGTTAAACCGGGTTTGAACATAGCGCGACTCCTTACATATCGTTGTCGAGATATTTTTTATCGAGTGCAACCCGCAGCTGGGCGCTGCTGATTTCTTTTTCCCAATGGGCAACGTAGACTGTGGCTACAGCATTGCCAAACAGGTTGCAGACGGTGCGTGCCATGTCCATAATCCGGTCAACGCCCATAATCAGCGCGATTCCTTCCAGCGGCAGGCCAAAAGCGGCGCCGGTTCCGGCGATGATCATTATCGAGGCGCCGGGAACGCCGGCGATACCCTTGCTGGACAGTGCAAACATGAAACACATGAACAGCTGCGATTGCCAGGTCAGGTCGACCTGATAAACCTGAGCAATAAACATTGCGGCCAGAGTACAGTACAGTGTTGAGCCGCAAAGATTAAAGCTGTAACCGACCGGCAACACAAATGAGACGATAAATTTTGGGATGCCGATTTTCTCCAACCGCTCCATGGTCATGGGCAGTGCGGCCTCGCTTGAGGCAGTTGTGAAGGCTAGTAGAATAGCTTCGCGCAGTACCCGGCAAAGTTTAAACAAATTGACGCGCATAATCATTGAACACAGAAAAACCAATAAAATCAAGAAAACTGCGATAGAAAGATATAATGAGCCAACCAGTTTAAATAGTGGTAACAGCATCTTTATGCCATTTTGTCCGACGGTAAAAGCGATAAAGGAGAACACGCCGTAAGGTGCAAGCCGCATGACAAAGTGTGTGAATTTAAACATGACTTCGGCAACGCCATTGCAGAGATTCATGACCGGTTCGGATTTTCGACCGACGGCCGCTGCGGCAACGCCAAACAGTACCGAGAATACCACGATTTGCAGCATATCGCCCTTGGCCATTGCCGCCACGATATTTGCCGGCACAATGTTGACCAGAAAATCTAACATACTCAAATGTTTGTCAGCTATCGCCAATGCCGATCCGCTCGCCTGCATTGGTGTGACGCCGGCGCCCGGCTGGAGCAGGTGTGCGGCCACTAGACCGAGAAATAGTGCTATGGTTGTCGCAATTTCAAAAAATATTATCGCTTTCAGTCCCAGTTTTCCGAGTTTTTTGAAATCGCCGGTTCCGGCAATACCGATGACCAAGGTGCTGAAAATCAACGGTACAACGATGAGTTTTATCAAGTTGAGAAACATATCGCCGATAAATTTGAGTGAAACCGCCCAGTCCGGGAAGAAGTGGCCAAACAACGCTCCGGCGACCAAGGCAAAGGAAATTTTTGAGGTCAGGCCGATTTTTTTGAACATAGTTTCTCCTGTGACTTAATGTAGTCGAGTAATTTTTGTAATCAATAAACCCGCGCCTGTTCCTCGCCGCGCAGTACGCGCAGCGCGCCTTCACAGAGCGCCTGCAGTTCGTTTTCGCCGGGAATAATTACTACCGGAGCCAAGAATTCTACATATTCTTTGAGTTTTTCGGTAAGATATTTGCTGTAGGCAATACCGCCGGTCAGGAGAACATAATCAATTTCGCCTTTGGCGGCGATTGAATAAGCGCCAATGTTTTTGGCGATATTGTAAATCATCGCGTCATATACCAGCCGGGCGTGTTCATCGCCTTCCCGGATCATTTTTTCGACTTCGCGGGCATCGTTAACGCCCAGATGTGAAACTAAACCACCTTTGCCGGCGAGCATTTTGGCGACGGTTGGTATATCCAGCTGGTTTTCGATAATATTTTTGGCGAAGGCGCCTGCCTGCATTGTTCCGGCGCGTTCCGGCGAGAACGGCCCGTCGCCGTCAAGCGCGTTGTTAACATCGACGATGCGGCCTTTGAGATGACAGGCAACAGAAATACCGCCGCCAAGGTGGGCAACTACCAGATTGAGATCATTGTAGTTTTTGTTGTGATTGATGGCAAAGCGCTTGGCGACGGCTTTTTGATTGAGTGCATGAAAAATGCAGCGGCGGGGATTGTCGGCGCGTCCGCCAATACGGGCGATGTCCATCAATTCATCAACAACTACCGGGTCGACGATAAATGCCGGAATATTACCTGCGGTTTTGGCAAAGCGCACGGCTAAAATGGCGCCAAGATTTGAGGCGTGCGCGCCGTAGTTACAGTTGCGCAAATCGGTGAGCATACTGGCGCTGACGGCGTAGGTGCCGCTTTCCAGCGGATGCAGCAAACCGCCGCGTCCGACAACTGCTGACAGCGATTGAATGTCGATGCCGTTAGAAATTAGTGTATTGCTTATTTCATCAAAGCGAAATTGCTCCTGGTCGATTATTGAGGGATATTTTGCCAGTGCTTCAGAACTGTGGCTGATGTTTACGACAAACAATTCTTTTTCTTCTTTGAACACGGCAATTTTAGTTGATGTTGAGCCGGGGTTAATAGTTAAGATTTTGTACATGCTGCACCTCATAAGTATTAATTGCGATTATCTATTATAATACTTTCTACGCGTACCGGGAAAAATCCTGCAACACCTGCAAATATTATTATTGAGCTGAAAAAAGTCATATATCGTGGTATAATATAGCGTCTAGTTTTATAAGCCGGAAGCGCGAAAGTGCCAGTGGCAATAAATTCCCGAGGTAGTGAATGAGTTTAGAGATTGAATCCAGCAAAATAATTAATGTCGACATTTATGATGAGATGAAAAAGTCTTATATCGACTACGCGATGAGCGTCATCGTATCCCGGGCGTTGCCAGATGTGCGCGACGGCTTAAAGCCGGTACATCGGCGCATTCTGTATGGTATGCATGAAGCCGGTATGTCGCATAATAAAGCCTACAAAAAATCGGCACGGATTGTCGGTGAAGTGATGGGTAAATTTCATCCGCACGGTGACAGCTCGATATATGACGCAATTGTGCGGTTGGCGCAGGATTTTTCCACGCGTTACATGCTGGTGGATGGTCACGGAAACTTTGGTTCGGTAGACGGCGATTCAGCGGCAGCTATGCGTTATACCGAAGTGCGGATGTCGAAAATCGCCGAAGCAATATTGGATGATATTGATAAAAACACGGTTGATTACGGGCCTAACTATGATGAATCACTAGAGGAGCCGTTGGTATTGCCAGCCAAGGTGCCTAATTTGCTGGTTAACGGCTCGTCCGGTATCGCGGTCGGCATGGCGACTAATATTCCGCCGCATAACATGGGTGAAGTAATTGACGGCGTCATTCAGGTAATTGATAATCCGGAAATTGACAGTTTGATGCTCATGGATTATATCAAAGGCCCGGATTTTCCGACTGGCGGTTATATTCTTGGCCGCGAAGGAATTCGCTCGGCATATACTACTGGCCGCGGCATCGTAAAAATGCGCGCCAAGGCGCACTGCGAAACATCTAACAGCGGCAAAGACCGGATTATTGTCAACGAATTGCCTTATCAGGTTAACAAGGCGAAGGTAATCGAGGCAATCGCTGATTTGGTACGCGAAAAAACTATTGACGGTATCACCGATTTACGCGATGAGTCAGACCGTAACGGTATGCGGATTGTTATCGAATTGCGGCGTGACGCTAATGGCGAAGTAATTCTCAATCAATTATACAAACATACCAAGATGCAGGATTCGTTCGGCATAATTATGCTGGCACTGCACGAGGGCCGTCCAAAAGTCATGGTACTCAAAGAAGTGCTGGTGTATTATATTGAGCATCAAAAAGAAGTTATCATCCGGCGGACACAGTTTGATCTCAAAAAAGCCCGGGACCGCGCGCATATTTTGGAAGGTCTGAAAATCGCCCTCGATCATATTGAACAGGTAATCGCGCTTATCCGGGCGTCGAAAACGGCGGAGATTGCCAAAACCGGCTTAATGGAAACCTTTTCCCTCTCGGAAAAGCAGGCCCAGGCAATTATGGAAATGCGCCTGCAGCGCCTGACCGGACTGGAACGCGACAAAATCGATTTGGAATACAGCGATATTCTTGAACTGATTACTTATTTGCAGGAAGTGTTGGCCGACGAACAGAAGGTGTTGTCGATAATTAAAGACGAATTGCTGGAGATGAAACGCCGGTTCAGTGATGAGCGTCGTACTGTGATTACTGAATACAGCGGCGCGATTGACACCGAAGACCTGATCCAGGTCGAAGATATTATAATTACGATGTCGTTGCGCGGTTATATTAAGCGGCAAACGGTGGACACTTATCGTACACAGAAACGCGGCGGGCGCGGAGTGACCGGCATGACTACCCGCGAAGAAGATGTTGTTGTCAATATGTTTTCCGCGAGTACTCATCAATACATAATGTTCTTTACCAACCGCGGACGGGTATACCGCGTCAAGGGCTATCAGATTCCCGAGGCCGGGCGCACCGCCAAAGGTACAGCAATTGTTAATTTACTGGCGATGGAAGAGAACGAACGGGTTACCGCGACTATTCCGATTAAGGAATTTTGTCAGGGACAGTATCTGTTTATGTCAACCCGTAACGGAGTGGTCAAAAAAACCGAGTTGTGTGATTTCTCCAATGACCGTAAAGCCGGTTTGATTGCAATCAATATCGACGATGGCGACGACTTGATTGATGTCAAACTGACCAATGGCGAGCATAACATTTTTATGGGTACACGCCATGGGATGGCGATTCAATTCAGTGAAGCGGATGTGCGTTCAACCGGCCGCGGAACACGCGGGGTGCGCGGTATCCGGCTCAACGACGGCGATTATATCGTGGCGGTGGATACGGCGTTTGAAGGTGCAACCTTGCTGACGATTGCCGAGAATGGTTATGGTAAACGCACCGATATCGAAAGTTACCGTGACCAGACCCGTGGCGGCAAAGGTGTGATGAATCTCAAAATTACTCCTAAAACCGGCGAAGTGGTCGGAATGTGCATGGTAAAACCTGAGGACCAGATTATGCTGGTTACCAAGAACGGCATTATCATCCGGATAACCGTAAAAGGCATCCGGGTTATCAGCCGGGTAACCCAGGGAGTTAAACTCATCAACCTCGAAGAGGGCGATTTACTGGCGTCGATGGCGCATCTGGCCAGTGAACCGGAAGAAGAGGCTGCCGATCAGGAGCAGGAAAGCCTTTTCGAAAGCTAAGCGGTTGGAAACATAAACAAAATAAACCCCGTTCATAAAACAGAACGTTTTATGAACGGGGTTTTTGATTACGGCTATTATGATTAGAAGTAGTAAGTCAAACCAATATTAGCAAAACTGGAAGTGGAGTAGGCGGGTTTAACGCCTTGGTAGAGTGAATATAGTTGAGCCGTTGTTGTTGGTTGCAATCCCTGGATAAAAGTATAACCAACATTGGCTTTGAAGTTAGTATCGAGGACGTAGTCGCCGTAGATGCGATAACCGGTGCCACTGTTGGCAATCAGAGGAGTGTCCGGGCTGAAACCGGCGAGCGGGCCCATTTTGCTGACCCGGCCAGCAACGGAATAAGTTCCGGGAACGGAAATATCATACTTGCCGTACTGGACCTTGACATCGCCGCCCATCATGCACATATTATCTTGTAGCACGGTTTTGTAATAATCATTATTGTTAGACGGACTAAAACCGGCGCGAATTTGTCCGGACCAGGTGCCGTCATCGTAGAATACGCCCAAGTCGACCATTTGAATGCGGTTGGCGTTGTTATTGGTATATGGATTAGGGCCTGAGCCGGATTGCGCGGCGAAAACATCGGCAAAGCCAGCCTTGACGGTAAAGGGGTTGTTGAAACTATAGGTAGCGTCGATTGCTACCACGCGGGCGCCCAAGCCAGTTATAGATGCGGGAACATATGGGGGAACACCGCTTGGAAACGGATTAGAATCGGCACTTTGAAACAACCATACCGGGGCAACTCTCGGATCGGTGCCGGCGATTACGGATTGCATCGCCGGTGAAGTGTCATTACCGCCATATAAGTTAAATTGCAATTGTCCGAAATCGGCATTTAGCTGTACGCCGTCCATGTTGCTGTACAACAGCAATCCGGCGCCCGGCGCGTAAGCCATGCGTCCGGCTTGATAATTAAGGAAGCCGAGGTAAGGCGCGATGTTATAAATGTAACCGCTGCCTTCAAGCGTCGGCGAAAATTGACCGGCAGAATCGGTGATTTCCGGTTGATAATAGTTGACGTAACCGTTACCATTCAAATGATAAGCGGTATTACGGGTTACGCTGCCGTCCATGTTGATGTTTAACAACAAGCCGTATTGACGGGATAGTTGGTTGGAAACCAACGCGCCGTTCGGCTGTGAAGGTACATAAGCAAAAGTGCTCATTGTGCCGCTTGGCATTGCCTGAATATCAACGTTGCCGCTGAAGGTTGGCAGCCATAACGGCGACAGGTTGAAAATGTCGATGGTGTTGTTATTAATTGTTGTTGGAGTAGTTGCCGCCGGAGCTACCGGAGCTTGCTGCTGTGCAGTAGTTGCCGCGAAGGCCAGGCTGGATACAAGAATCAAAGCCAAGCACAAAAGTAAAACTGTGATTTTTCTCATATACTCTTCCTCTCATATTTTTTACATCAAGCAGTTTGTTTAACAAACAACCTTAATGTAAATAGCTTTCACGTTTGTACGTGATGCGCCCTTATTTTACTTTATCATTTAAAAAATGTCAATTAATGTGTAAATGCACGATTATTTTATATTTTGTTATTGACAACACTTTTCACACTTGCTACAATCTCGGTGTAATAGTTCAATGATACACTTACGTTAAAAATGGAGGAACAATGTTAACAATCAATAACCTGCGGTTTGGCTATGGCACCAAACGAAAACTGTTTGAAGGATTGAATTTGGAGCTGGTGCCGGGAAACATCTATGGGTTGCTTGGCAAAAATGGCGCTGGCAAAACGACATTGTTGAAAATTATCAGCGGAGTTTTGTTTGCGCAAGGCGGCGACTGTAAATTATTTGGCAGACGCGCCGAGCTGCGTGAATGGCAAATGCTTAGTGAAGTCTATTTTTTGCCGGAAGAGCCGGCGGCGCCGGTGAATAGCGGTAAAGAGTATATTAAAATTTACGCGTCGTTTTATCCGCGGTTTTCAATCACTAAATTTACCAAAATTATCGAAGAATGGAAAATCAATGTTGATCAATCAATTGCTACACTATCCCAAGGTGAACGCAAAAAATTCTTTATTGCGTTTGCATTAGCTACCAATTGCAAACTGATATTAATGGATGAACCGAGCAACGGTCTGGATATCCCTGCAAAAACTGTATTTCGCAAACTCATCGCCGGAGCGGTCGACGAAAATAGTGCGCTGGTGATTTCCAGCCATCAGGTTCGGGATTTGGACGGACTTATCGATCCGATAATTATCATTGACAGTGGCAAGATTGTATTGAATGAATCGATTGCGAATATTGAAGATAAGATTATGTTTTCGCTCGGCGCGGTTGAACCGGATACGGAGCGTTTGTTGTATTCAATGCAGGTTCCCGCCGGCTGGTCTTTTGCCGTTGTTAAGACGAATGTTGATGATTACGGCAGTAAAGCGGATTTGGAATTGTTGTTTAACGCCACGGTAGAAAATCCAGCACGGATGCAGCAATTGTTTGGAAGGGATGTGAAGTAAATGTTGCGTACAAAAATAATTGGCAATTTACTGAATAAAGAATTACGTGAAAACAAAAAATCGCTGCTGTGGTTTAGTATTGCGCTGACGGTAGTACTGTTCGTGATAACTGCAGCGGGGAATATCTTTGTTAAGGCCGAGGCGCCCGGAGTTATCCAGTCTCTGTTTTTTATCACCGGGCTGTTTTTAGCGTCAAATTCTTATCAGGAACTCAAACAGGCGAAATCAGCGCAGCAGTATCTGTTGGTTCCGGCGACTACCGCGGAAAAAGTCGTGGCGAAAACCATTGCCTACACGCTGGGAAGCGCAGTTTTATATATAATTTGTCTGAAAATTGCGTTGCTGGCGGCTTTTTTTGCCGTGAACAGCGGCGGCGCCCAAATTGGCTTCGGACAATTGATAGCTGTTACTTATTCCACGACGATGAATCTGCTGGCTAATTGGTACGTTTATGTTTTGCTGATGGCAGTGGCTGCCTTTGCCAGCGTTTACTTCCGCCGGCTGGCGTTATTAAAGCTCGTGGCAAGCGGCGGAGTGTTTATGGCCATAATCAGTATTTTGTTAATGATCGAAACGGTTGTATTGTATCATGGCTGGAATAATGTGAATATTAATTTGTCCGCCGAGGGAAATGTGCTGATTCAGACGCTATTGGGCAAGTTTGATTTTGTCGGGGCAATTATTTCCGGAGCTATCAAGATCTTAGCGATTCCGTTCTTTTGGGTAATGACCTGGCTGCGATTGAGAGAGACGGAGGCGTAACGTGGAATTTAGCAGCAACAAACCGATTTTTTTGCAGATCTGTGATGTAATTATTGATAAACTGCTGAGCGGTGAGCTTCAGCCCAATGAGCGGGTGCTGTCGGTGCGCGATATGGGCGAGAAAATGCTGGTTAATCCTAATACTGTGCAGCGGGCGTATACGGCGCTGCAAGAAAAGGGCATCGTTGAGCAGCAACGCGGGATTGGTTTCTTCATAACTGCAAACGCGGCGAACCTTGCAAAAACTGCCCGTCGCGCTGAATTTATCAAAGAGCAATTGCCGCAAATGTTCAGAGCAATGGACCTGTTGGGAATTGATTGGAAAGAGCTTCAAGTTTTGTATAAACAAAATTTGGAAAAAGGAGTATTGGTAAGATGAAAAAACGGACTACAAAGATATTGCTGGGCGTTTTAGCAGCAATAACATTATTTGTGATGATAGCGGTGGCGTTGCCCTATTTTTTCAAAGACCACTTAACGCTCACGCCGGTGCAGCTGAACGCTGAGAGTGACTGGCAAGAGTTGCAACTGAATAATTTTGATAAAATAACCGTTTTTGGTTCGTGGGCCGTGCGAATTAAACAGGGAAATGAGTACTCCGTAAGCGTAAAAGCACCTGCTGGTTTGACTGACAAAAGCTGTACTGTACAAAACGGTGAGCTGATTATAAATAAACTGGCGGATAATCTCAATTCGGCGCCGCGCATCGAAATCACCATGCCAAAATTGCAAAATGTGCATATTCTCGGTGCGGCTGAAGTACGTGTCAGCGACTTCAAAGCGCCAAAACAACCGTTTGTACTGACGGTTGAAGGAGCGACCAGTTTTCGTGCTGACCGTTCCACTTTTGAAAATGTTAAAATCGCTTGTCAGGGTGCGTCGAGTATTGAGTTTCGCGGCTGCGTAATTAATTCGGCCGACGTCAATATTGCCGGAGCTTCGAGTGTCGAGTTAGACCGTATGAACGGTGGCGAGTTGACGGGAGAACTCAATGGCGTTGCGTCGCTGCGTTACAGTGGCAACATCGCGTCGAACAAAATAAAAACTTCCGGATTAGCTGTGGTCAAGCAAAACTAGCCTGTGAATTTTTTGTGAAATATTTAAAATATTCAGGAAAATGTTTTTAAGTAGTGTATAATGTTGTGTACACAGGTAAAAGCATTCATTATATAGCAGGTGTTTATGTCGGGATATGTTATCGATCTGAGAAATTTGGTCAAATCCTATCGCACTGAAGCCGGAGATTTTTTGGCGTTAAAGGGGCTGGATTTGCAAATTGAATCCGGGGTTTTCGCCGCGGTTGTCGGGAAGTCCGGCTGCGGTAAATCGACGCTGATAAATATGATTGCCGGTATTGACCGGCCGACCGGCGGTGAATGCTGGGTGGCCGGTTCGCCCATTCATAATTTTAGTGAAAATCAGATGGCGGTGTGGCGTGGTAATAATCTTGGTGTAATTTACCAGTTTTTCCAATTATTACCGACGCTCACAGCTATGGAAAATGTATTGTTGCCGATGGATTTTCGCAACAAATACACTGCAGCGGAACGGTTACAGCGTGCCGAATTTTTACTGGAGACCGTCGGCTTGGGTGATCAATTAAATAAATTGCCGACAACAATGTCTGGCGGTCAACAGCAGCGGGTGGCAATTGCCCGGTCGTTAGCTAATGATCCGGCGGTGGTGCTTGCCGACGAGCCAACAGGAAATCTCGATAGCCGTACTGCTAACGAGATTTTTGAATTGTTTGAGCGGTTGGCGGCACAGGGAAAAACTTTTGTAATGGTAACGCACGATAATGATCTTGCCAGCCGTGCCGGGCGGATAATTCGTCTGGCCGACGGCGAGATTGTTTCAATTGAAAACAGGCTGGGTTAAAATGCGCTATTTTAAAAACAAGCCAATGTTTCGCAAAGTCTGGGCCGACTTTACCGGTAACCGTAATCGTTCAATTCTGGTTGTGTTGTCAATCGCAATCGGAATTTTTGCTATTGGTTTGGTGGTTTATTTGCAAGAGGGTTTGCGCGCCGATTTGGACAAGAACTGGAAAGAAATTGTTTATCCGAATATCATCGTTAACTGTGGCCGCTTTGATGATCAGTTGGTAAATTCGGTTAAAAAAGTTCCCGGCGTAAAACTGGCACAAGGTTTGACTGAACTGCGGGCGCGGATGAAAGTCGACGGTGTTGACCGGTTTATGTCGTTTAAGATGGCGCCGCGCGATCTTACTACGCAGAAGATGGAAAAAATCCGTGTGCTGTCGGGCGATTGGCCGCCGCGGGCTGATGAAGTTTTCATGGAAGCTGCTTCATTAAAATACGCCAAACTAAAAGTCGGCGATACCATTGAAGTGGATTTGTGGAGCAAGAAAGAAAAATTCAAAATTGCCGGAACGGTGTACGATAGTCAGCCCGGCCCGGCGATGATGGGCAGTCTCAGCGTCTATATCGGCCCGGCCGCGAAAAATCTTTTGAATCTGCAAAAACCTTATACCCAGATGATTGTAATGGTTAATGACGCTGATTCGACGGACACAAAAAAAATCGAAGCAATCGGCGAAAATGTAAAAAAACGTATTGAACAAGCCGGAAAGGAAGTACGGTATACTCAGTACTATTCTTCGGATGAACACGTCGCGATGAAGTTTATTAAAGGATTGACCAATGTATTGGCCGGACTCGGCGCCGGAGCGTTGTTGTTAAGTGGTTTTTTGCTGTTTAACACTATTTCGGCACTGCTGCTTCAGCAAACCCGGCAAATCGGTATTATGAAGGCGATTGGCGGCGGCAGTACGCAAATTGCCACTATGTATATATTTTTGGTGCTAATGTTTAGTTGTATTGCACTGTTGATCGCGGTACCGGCCAGTTTTATTTTGGCAAAAATATTGGCAACGTATATTAATACTCAATTTAATGTTGAATCGTCGGGTATGACAATTCCCTGGCAAGTTTTGATAATGCAATTAGGAATCGGTATCATCGTGCCCCAACTAGCGGCTTTGCATCCGATTTGGCGCGGCACCAGCATTACTGCTCGTGAAGCAATGTCCAGTTATGGCGTGGAGCAATCAGACGGCGGCGATAAATGGATTGATCTTGCTACCGCACGCTTCAAGTCGCTGTCGCGGCCATTGTTGTTATCGATTAGAAATACTTTTCGCCGCAAGGGCCGGTTGATTTTGACGGTAGCTGTTATGACCATCAGCGGTTCGATATTTATCACGGTAATGTGTGCATATGATTCGATGAATGCGACGGTGGCAGACGCATTAAAATATTTTAATTTTGATGCCTCAGTTGGATTCCAACGCAGCTACCGTCAGGGCGCGATAAAAGAAGCGCTGCGGTTTATCCCGGAAGTGAAAGCTGCAGAAGCCTGGGAAGGCGGGTCGGCACGGTTATACTCGGTGAACCAGGATGTCAACGATCCGATGAAAAACACCCGCGTTCAGGCGGTGCCGCCGGATTCGAAAATGATGGAAGTGGCGGTGGAACAAGGACGCTGGTTGTTGAATCAGGATGATAATGCCATCGTCTTTGACCAGGCGGCGCTAACTGCCCATCCCGACATAAAAATCGGTGACACCGTGATTATGAAAGACGATAACAAAAAAACCAGATGGATTTTGGTCGGTGTTGTTAAAAGCTTCTTCGGACAACCGGATGGTGCCGGCGTGGCTTATGTACCGTACGATCATTATTGCAAATTAATGGCAATTCCCAAATCGGTCCGCAGTATTATGCTCAAGGTGGACAGGCAAGGGAAAACGGCCGCTGACTTTACCAAGGATTTGGAAAAAAAATTGAAGGACGCCGGATTGCAGGTGCAACGGGTGTTCACACTTGATCAGGAAATTGAATCGTTGAACACGTTTTTTCTGATCATGTTGGGAATTTTCTCGATAATGAGCGTTCTCATGGGCTTTATTGGCGCACTGGGAATTGCCGGAACGATGGGGATGAACGTCATTGAACGGATTCGTGAAATCGGCGTCATGCGGGCAATCGGCGCCGACAGCCGGCAGATAATTAACATCTTTTTGTTTGAAGGGATGTTAATCTCCTTTATCAGCTGGATGTTTTCGATAGTATTCGCGTTACTGATCAGCTATCCTGCTTGTTATTTTATCGGCAAGGTAATGTTTCAGTCGCCGCTCAGTTATGTATTTTCCATAAAAGGCGCGTTGATTTGGCTGGTTTGCTCACTGGCGTTTGGGGCATTGGCGTCGATTGCGCCGGCAAAACAGGCATCAAAAATCAGTGTTCGCGACGCGATAGCGTATGAATGATAAAGCAGGAGGAGCTATGAGTCTTATCACTAAGTTCAAAACAGCTACCAAAAAGAAACAACGGATTATAATTATTGTCATTGTCGCGGCGCTGATTGCTGTCGGTTGGGGCGGATACGCAATCTTTGGCAAAAAAGCGGCCGCACCGGTAGTGGCTAATCCGGTAAAAGCCGACAAAAAAATTGTTGCGACCGGAACGGTTGTGCCAATTCGTTATACGGCGCTGACTTTTGCCGGCAGCGGTTTGATTCAAAAAATTTATGTCAAAGAAGGCCAGCGGGTGTTGGCGGGTACTTTGATGGTGCAACTGGATAATCGCGATCAGTTGGCGGTAGCTGCTACTTGTGCCGCCAAGCTCCGCAAAGCGCAGGCCGCGCTGGAGATTGCCCGGGCCGGTGAGCGTCCGCAGATTATAGCGCAAAAGCAAGCGTTATTGCGCAAAAATCAGGTCGGCTACGACAATTCCAAAACCGATTTTGAGCGGTCATCAACGTTATTTGCCAAGGGTGGTTTGTCACCGGCGGATATGGATGTTACCCGCGCGAACCTTGCTAATGCTGAAAGCGCACTGGAAAGTGCTAAACAGGATTTAATCATGGCGCAGACCGGTTCACGTCCGGAAGAGGTTGAAAGTTTGAAGTCCGATGTTTATGCGGCGCAGACTGATTTAAACAATGCCCAGGGGAAATTGAGTGATTTACAATTACGGGCGCCCTTTGACGGGATGGTGGCCTATCTAAAATTTCACGAAGGCGAATTTGCCAACCGTTCGGGTTCTGGTGGCGATGCACTCAATTCATCTTCTACCGATACGTCCACTTCATTGCAGTTTGCCGATACTTCAAAATGGCAGGCACAGACCAGTGATTTGAGCGAAATGGATATTGCCAAAGTAAGAGTGGGGGCGAACGCCGTTATTACTATTGACGCGTTGCCGGATTTGAAGCTAAACGGGGTGGTGGCGTCAATCAGGCCGTATGGTGAAAATAAAAATGGTGATATGACCTATACAGTACTGGTAGATATTGCCGAAAACAATCCCAAAATCAAATGGAATATGAAATGTTCAGTGACGATTGATCCCAGTTAATAACTATCAATTTTGTTGTGAGGCGCTATGAAACGATTAATAACAACTACTATTGCGGCCTTGGTGTTGTGCGGCAGTTTGGCTTTTGCCGATAACGAGGTTAGCAGTATTACGCTTACACTTGAGCAAGCACTCAATATGTCGTTTAGTCAAAGTCCGGCGGTTATTACTGCCCAGGGCGCGTTTGATGCGGCAAAAACGAATATTTGGGTCAAATCCACGGCGGATAATCCAACGTTGGGATTGCAGTTGTCCGCGACGCCATTCAAAGCGAACGCGCAAACTCCGACAAATAATCCGCTGTATTCAAATTCAATAACAGCAGCCTATCCGTTGTTCACTGGGTTTGAAAATCAAGCCAACATTGATGCTGCAACTGCTGGTTATGTAGCTGCAGGTTTCGGGCTAAATGATGCTATTCGTCAAGCGCGGGTAGCTACATCGGTTGCTTATTTGGATTGCTTAAATGCCAAGGGTGATGTTGAGGCCAATCGTGAGAATGTCAAAAATTTGCAAGCCCATGAGGAGTTTGTGCACAATCAGTATGATGTGGGCAGAGTCTCGCGATTGACATTGCTGCAATCGATCAGTCAATTATCACAAGCCAAACTGGATTTAATTAAAGCAGAAAATACTTTGTCCAAAAAGACCACTGAACTGAAAATTCAAATCGGCCTGTCGGATGCGGTACAGGTCAAGCTGAATGATGTTACAAAAGCATTAGATACACCGTCGAGGGACCGGGCGCTTGCTGATTATCAGAACACTCGCCCGGATATTCGACAAGGTACGGTTAACTTACAAGCGGATAGTTACGCGATCCAAGCAGCAAATTCCGGCTGGTGGCCGTCGTTAAGTCTGAATGCAACTGCCGGCACCAGCGATACAAATATCAGTTATGTCGATCCGAACAAATATGCCTGGAGCATTGGCGGTACACTCAACTATGCGTTTTCTGACGGCGGTGCGACGCGGGCGGCAGTTCAGGCCGCGCAAATAGCGCGGGATAATGACAAAAAGCAGCTTGAAGTTATCAAAGCCCAGGCCTATGCTGAGATTAAACAAAGTTATGATAACTTAAGTGATGCCAGCCAAGCGTTGGTAGTGGCCAGAGACGGGTTGGCATATGCCCAGGAAGCCTATGATATTGCCCAAGAAAGTTATGTGTTGGGCAAGAGCGACAATCTAACTTTTTTTGATGCTCAGAAAAAACTGTTCGATGCCAAGGTTTATTACAACAAGGCACTTTACGGAACGGTTAGCGCGTCCTACGGAGTGCTGGGAGCAATCGGCAGCGAGAAATAAAAAACAAATCTCCTGATATTCAGATAATCTGAACGTCAGGAGATTTGTTTTTTGTATTTAAAAAGTAACCAGCCCCATCGCATCGCGTACTTCGCGTATTGTTTCGATTGCCAACTTGCGGGCTTTTTCCGTACCGCTGTGCAGAATTTCCCATACCCGTTCCGGTGTGGCTTCGTATTGCAACCGCCGCTCGCGCATCGGGTTGAACTTCTCAGCGAGTTTGGCCGCCAAAAGTTTTTTGCAGTCCATGCAACCAATACACCCGGCTTTACAGTTGCTTTCAATTTCAGAAACGGCAGCGCTGTTGAAAGCTTTATGATAAGCAAAAACGATACAAATATCCGGATGCCCGGGGTCGGTTTTGTGAATGCGTTTGGGATCAGTGACCGCGGTCTTGACTTTGGCGAGGATTTCTTCGCTGGAGTCACTAATATAGATGCAATTATTAAGCGACTTGCTCATTTTTGCTTTGCCGTCTAGCCCCGGCAATTTATTTACCGCACTGAGCAGGGCTTGCGGTTCGACCAGCACCGGTTTGTATAGTTCGTTAAAGCGCCGGGCAATGCGGCGGGTCTGTTCGATATGCGGTACTTGGTCAATGCCAACCGGTACGCACTGGGCCTTGAAAATTGTGATATCGGCAGCCTGGCTGACCGGATAGCCTAAGAATCCATAATATAATTCCTGTAAGCCTTTTTCTTCAATTTCTTGTTTGGTTGTCGGATTATGCCGCAATGAATTGACAGTTACAAACATTGAATAAAAAATCGTTAGTTCGGCAATTTCCGGAATAAGTGATTGCAACAGGATGGTTGCGGTGTTTGGATCAATACCAACTGCCAGATAGTCCAAGACTACTTGATAGATATGATCACGCAATACTTCCGGTGTGGCAAAATGAGTGGTCAACGCTTGTACGTCGGCGACCATAATATATGATTCAAATTCATGCTGCAGGTTAACCCGGTTTTCTAAACTGCCAACATAGTGTCCAAGGTGAAGTTTGCCCGTAGGCCGGTCACCAGTCAAAATTCGTTTTTTCATAACAGCCTCTCAAAACAGATAATGATAAATTTTAGCATCATTGCCGGTATTAGGCAATAAATACCACAGCAGAACTCTTGCAGGAAAAACAAAATTTGTGGCGAATTAATAATTACCAATACAAATCAAGGAGTAATTTGTGAAAAAAATTTACATTGGTTTGGACATCGGCGGCACGAAAACCATGGCCGCAGCGACCGACGAGCAAGGAAATGAATTACAGCGGCTACGGGCGGATACTCCGGAAGATTTTGACACAGGATTACAGTTGCTGCATTCGCTGATAACTGAATTATCAGCGGGCGGTGAACTGCTTGGTATTGGTGCCGCCTGTGGCGGGCCGCTTAATCCAACTACCGGCGAAGTGTCACCATTACATCAACCTGAGTGGCGATCGGTACCGCTCAAAAGCATTATGGAGAGTCGCTGGAGTTGCCGGTTCGCCGTGGATGTTGATACTAATGTGGCGGCGTTGGGCGAATATCATCTGGGTGGCTACAGTGAGCGGACGTTTTTGTATATTACGCTTAGCACCGGGATGGGCGGCGGATTTTTAATTGACGGGAAAATATATCAAGGTAAAGGCCATCCGGAAATCGGCCATCAGAGTGTTGATTTTCGATTGCGGCATCCGGAACGGGTAATTTGCGACTGCGGTGCCGGAGCCTGTCTGGAAGCTTTGGTATCGGGCAGCGGCATCCGGAGGATATACTTGAAACCGGCCGAAGAGCTAACCCGGTTTGAATGGGATGAAGTAGCGTATAATTTTGGTCAAGGCTTGCGTAATATTGCGGCGTTGCTGTCGCCGGAACTTATTGTTCTGGGCGGCGGCGTTGCAGTTGGTGGTGGCAGTGATTTCTTAAATGCCGCCGCCGAATATATGCGGGATGGTTTAAAAATAGTCGCCGTTCCAAAAATCAAATTGTCGCGGTTTGGTTACGATACAGCGCTACGCGGGGCGTGTTGGTTGGCGCGAAATTCGGCATTGAGCTGAAAATTTCGCGGGAAGAAAGGAATGCTTGTGAGATTGTATTTGCGCATTTTCTGCTTGGGGTTAATCCTGTTGATTGCCGTGAATTGTGTAACTAATGCGAAACGGGTAGAATTCAGCGAAGCCAGAGGGCTGCTCAGTCGTGATTACGCGATGGCGCAGGCGATTGTTAGTGGAACCGCGATTGATAGCGACGGTGAATATTGGTTGACACTATTTGATAAAAACGGACGGTTTGTTCGCAGGGAAAACTTTTCCATCAGCAAACAACCGCCGACTGACATTAACAACTATAACGATTATTATGAAAGCGTTAAATTCGCACTCAAAAACTTTGCAACCAATTTGACACTGACAATTAATGATTCAAATGCACAAAATTATAGCGGCGATATTGTCAAAGAAGTTTGTGATGCCTATCCATCGTTGACTTTTGGGTATAAACAGTCACAAATAAAAACGACTACTTCACAATACGACACCACAATCGAATTAACTTTTCAATATAAATTTTCCAAAGATAATTTGGTGAAGATGCAGAATGCGGTGGGTTTTCGGGCACGGCAAATAGCGAACAGTCTTGCCAAAACCGGGATGCATGACTATGAGCTGGAGTTGGCTATCCATGACTATGTCGTTAATAACACCCATTATGATGAACTGAATTATAATAACGATACTATTCCGGCAGTAGATTATACGGAATATGGGGTGTTCGTAAACGGCACGGCGGTTTGCGAGGGCTATGCCGAGGCGGCGTCCCGGTTGCTTGGCATGACCGGTGTACCGGCAATGATTATTAGCGGCTATGGCAAAAACGGTGAAGCGCATGCCTGGAATCTGGTGAAAATTCAAAATATGTATTGTCATCTCGATTGTACTTATGATGATCCGGTTGGTAATGCATCGGAACTGGGAATAGTCAGTCACGATTATTTCAATCTGTCGGATAAAATCATTGCCCGCGACCATCGCTGGTACTCAAGCGATTATCCGCGGGCAGGCACTATGCAATATTCATTCTATAATCTTGGTTATAACACAAAAGACAAATTTGGGAATAGTTATCGAAAAATAATCAATCAGCAAGAACTGCAAAAAACAATTGCTGCGGCGTTGTCGGCCCACGAAACGATGCTTACGGTTGATTTGATGAATACCGATAAGATAGGCTACGATTTGAACAATGCCTTTAATCAGGCAGCAGAAAGCGTTACGCTAATCCAGAGTATTGGCTGTAAATTTCTATACACGGATAGTCCGACGTTGAACGTTAGGCATTTGAAGATTACGTTGGAGTACAATTAAAATACGCCCCGCGAACTGCGGGGCGCTAAAATTGGATATTTGCAAATTCGCTCAACAGGTTGTTTTAGAAAGTGTATTTTAATCCGATTTGTGGTGTGAAATAAGACGCGACATTGCTAGTGTTCGTTGAAATCATATAAGTAAGATCGACGTTGACTCCAAATTGCTTGGCGAAAAAATAATTGCCGCCCACTGATATTGGAATTCCCACACAGTTTGAAGTGATGGTTTCGCCAGCAACCGTCGTTGTTGATGGAGTGGGTGTTACTGTAGTTATAGTTGTGTTGCCAATCGTAGCAGTTTGGCGAAGTCCGCCAACGCCAACGCCTACGTAACAGTCGGCTACCGCGTTAATCGGCATGAAACCCATTACCTGCGCGTAGTAGTCCATGACGTTGCCGCTTAAAGAACCGGAGCTAATACTTATCCCCGTGGGCACATTGTTAAAGGACATGCTTCCGGTAGCAGAATAGTAATCGTAGCGGGCGCGAACCCCATAATTTTGCATTTTGTAGCCGACCTCAATACCGCCCCCGACCGATGGATTGTACTTTGCGTTCGAAACAATACCAGTATCGGGATCGGTGCTAGTCAGGTTCATCCCCGGTTGAAAATTGTAGTTTATGCCAATACCAACCCAGCTTTGGTAATCGGAACCTGCGGCAAAAGCGGTCAAACTAAGTGAAAGCAACGCGACCATTAGTAACAACGAAAACGTCTTTTTCATGTTCTTTCTCCTTATATCCGTGAATCCGGATTTTGATATAATTGTATCATACAATTATCGACAAGCTCTACACAATTCGATAAATACTGTTACAAATTAATAATGGATTAGAAATAAAAGAAAACGCCCCGCAAATGCGGGGCGTTAGAATCAGAACCAGCTTTTCTTCTTGAAGTAAACCAGCAAGCCAAAGAGTATTGCAATCATAAGAAAACAGACAATAAAGTAGCCGTATTCAGTATGCAGCCCGATCATGTTGTCAAAATTCATGCCGTATAGTCCGGTGATGAATGATAGTGGAATAAAAACCGTGGATATCATCGTCAAAAATTTCATGATATCGTTGGTGCGGTTATTGATGTAGGACAGATGCAGTTCCATCAATCCGGAAAGCATGTCGCGGTAGATATCCAGTGAGTCCATAAAGTACATAATATCTTCATAACCCAGTTGAAAATAGTCTTTGTTTTCGCGTTTGATGAGCTTGCTTTCGGTGCGGAGCAGCCGCGCAATAACCTCACGGGTTGGCGATACGATGCCGCGCAGTTTCAAAATGTCTTTTTTTAGATTGTTGACACTGCGACTGGGCTTTATGGTTCCCGCTTCAACAATACTGTGTTCAAATGCGTCAATGCGGTGGCCAATATTATGCACGACAACAAAGTAGTTGTCGACTGAGTCATTGATTACCTGCGACATCAGATAGTCGGTTTCCTGCCATTTTTCCCGGTCATTGGCAGCCTTCATATCACGGTATATTTGGCCATATTCGGCTGTTTCACGGTCCGAATATGATATGAGATAATTTTTGCCCTGCAAAAAACACAACTGGCGGTCGGTAATCTCGCCAGTAGGTTGCAGATAAATATTTTTAAGTGATAAAAAGATGTATTCATCGGCAACTTTCATGTATGGCCGCTGAATTGTGGATGCATCATCATCGTAAATTAGCGGAATAGATTTCACAAATTTAGTACAGACGTTTTCGAACTGGTCATAACCGCGCTCACCTTCGCCAAAGACTTGGACCCAATAAGTGCTGCCCAATTCAATCTGGATGTTAACAAAATCGGTGGGCGATATTTCCATACGAACACACTCGGTGTCGTTAAATTTTATCAAATACTGTTTAGTTGAAATCATATGCCCCCCTGTTGTGAAAATATTATATCCGGGAAACGAATTATTGAATGCGAATATCTAATCGTTTTCCTAAATTTGCACTTTGTGTTGCTAATTCGATAATCCTGATTACATTAGTAGCTTCTTCGGCGGTGACCGGCGGCGCAGTATTGTTAACAATTGCGCCGTAAAGATCGTCATAATATTTGCCATAATTGCCGATTGGATAATCGATTTTCTGATGCTGTTGGATAGAACCTTGTTGATAGTATAAGTCTGTTGTATTGTCCAGGCAGGCGCTCACGGCTGCGGCATTGCTGCAGGTGACACCGCTACTGATAAGTGGTTGCAAACGTTCCTGCGGATCCATACCGTATTTAATAAAAGTACCCTTGTCGCCGTAAATCAGCATTCTTGGTCCACTATGGAGCGCAAAGTTGGAAAAGCGCAGATTGACTTTCAGTTTACCATACCCAAGCAGTATGTGTAAATAGTCTGTGGCACATGAATCCGGGCGCTGCCGGTCGATTTCGGCATAAATTGTTTCCGGCCAGCCAAACAACGCCAAACTATGGTCAATCATATGCGGCGCAATATCATACAAACAGCCGGCACCGGGAATGTCGCAATCTTTCCAGCGTTGGGTAGCTTGCGGCCGAAACCGGTCGAAACGAAATTCTGCCGAGTAGATGGTTCCGAGTAATCCGTCGGAGATACACTTGACCAGTGCCAAATAGTCGTTGTCATAACGGCGGTTTTGGTAAACACTCAGAGTAAGGTTGTGGCGTAGGGCAAGTTCGGCTAATTTTCTTCCCTCATCCGAATTAATCACAAATGGTTTTTCGACGACAACGTGTTTGCCGTTGTTGAGCGCCGCATGTGCCAACGGAAAATGGGTGGCTGTCGGCGTTGCTATGACTACCAGGTCAATGTCCTTTGCGTTAAGTAGCTCAGTTTGGTCGTTAGTTACCAAAATCCCCGGATATTGCCGCAGAATTTCTTCGGTACGACTGGAGCAGATTGCCGCCAGTTCATATTTATCCGACCGCTCGATGTAGGGCGCGTGAAAAACCGCGCCCGATAGTCCGAAGCCAATTAGTGCCGTACGGATTTTTTTCATGTTCACCTCAATGCAATACACCAACATTTTACGCTATTTCTGCGTTGGCTGTCATTAATTTTTTGAAACGGCACAAAGAACAAGCGCAGGACAACTTGTTGGTTTATCCTGCGCTTGTTCTAGTTTACGTTCAATATAATTTTAGCATGTTTTGAGCAGATGGTAACTGTTTTGGCGAGTGCGTTAACTGCTAACGGTTTGATTGAGATATCCGGGCAGCTTGCCGTTAACGAGCAATGGGCCGGAATTGTAATTGTGACATCCAGTTGCTGATTTTCGGCAAGTTTTGCGGCTATGGCAAATTCGCCGGTGATTACATTGTAAGCAACGCTATCAACAATACAATCGGCTTCGGAAAGATATGGATACACCGGCACGCCCCGCAACAGTTTGGCATCGCTGATATGATCAGGAAGGATGGCGCTATAGCTGCGCTGCCCGTTGAACAATATTTCTTGAAAATAAGTGCCCTCGTTGCTGAATTTAACATTGCAATCACAACCATGGTTCTTTATTTCGCAAGCGCTATTAGTAAGCTCTGTTGCTGTTATTGGATGGAATTCAATATTCCAGGGAGTCTCACGAATGCCCAGCAACTGATATAGCGTCAACATATACCAGCCACCGTGCCAGAGGAAGGTCGGCTTATCGATTTTGCCATAGTTTTCGTCTTTTGCGGTAATCCGTGCCTCGTAAAACGATGGTTGACCGTTGTGGCCGCGCTTAATACCGTCCAGTGATAAGTGGTTTTTCAGTATCGCGTAGGCTTCTTCGACACGATTTAGTGTTATCAAACTGAGCGCATACCAGGCATTGCATTGTGTCCAGACGCCGCCGTTGATGTAGTAGCCATTTTCACATTGTTCGACGTTATGAAAACCGTATTTTTCCTCAAGCCCGACAAAATCTGCAGGTGCAACATTATGCACACCGCAATTATCATCCAATAACACGTTGCGCGCGGTGTCGAGCAGTTGGTTGGCGCGCTCTTCGTTCAACAAACCGAAATTCGGCGCGAGCAATGAACCGGAATAGTAGTGTTTATCCATGCTGCCGTCTGACAGTTCGTTTAGCAAGTATCGGCTTTCTTTATCCCATAGCTGGTCATTTAGTTTGTTGCGGATAATTTCGGCGAGCGGATAATATTTTGACGCCAATTCAGGTTTATCCAGTTGCATGACGATGTATGTAAAGTTGTGAATAGCGCGGTAGGTAAGTATCGAAATATAGGCGCGGGCGCCGTAGTTGGTGCCGAAATCCCACCAATCCGGGAAATAAGCATTCATCAAACCGTTGTCGAAATTTAACAATATTCGCTCCAGACTGGTTTGCATCATTGGCAGTAAATGTTCGGCGGTTAGCTTATCGTCGCTGTGCTTAAGGTAGGAGCTGACCGAGTTGATTATCCAGAGGTTATTCCAATCAGTTGGCGGGCAGGGTTCGCTAAAGTAGGAGTTATCCTTCCAGTAGCAGGCGTGAGAAAGAACATCATCACCGGCGTTTAGCGATAACAAATATTTATAGCCGTTTTTCAAATAATCTAAATCAAAGTAACCCCAACCCAGTCCGTGTACGAGAAAATCATGTGTGAAAAAGAAGTTATATTCCGCCGGACAAGGCATTGGTAAATACCAGCCGTCCAAATAATGTTGCAACGAGGCATGAACGGCCTTAGACCAGTCTATAGTTTCCAACAATGCCGGGTCGTTGATAACCACTTTGCCGCTTGTTTCGATGTATTCATCCACGCGGGCTTCGTTCGCGGCAACGTCAGCTACCCAGCCGATGCGGACGCGCTGGAGTGTTTCGCCAAGATCCGTTGCCTGGCAACAACCGGTAAGCAGAATAATGTTTAACGATTCGCCGGGTTGCAGAGTTTTGGCGTAATAAAATCCGTTGCCGGCTTCAGTTGCTTGTGGCAAATCACCGGCGTTCAGGAAAAATAACGAACTGTGACCCAGATCAACAATTTCGGAAAAATCGGCAATCAGCGCCGCGCCGTTGAATGCCGAAACAACGCTTTGCGGCTGAAACCGTTTAAAACTGTGACAAGAATTAAGTGCGGTTTCAGGTTTTAGCGCCAACTCGAACGCCGCTGATTTTTCGCCGCTGTTGGTCAACAGGATTCTGATTGAAGTTATCGGCAAATTATTGCCAAAGCGATATTCGTATTTGGCTAAACAATCATTATATTGTTTTGTTGCCCGGAACATACACGGTGTGTACTCGGCTTGATGTTCATCGTAGCCGATGGCGCGCGCCTTTCCGTCGATCGTAAACGTCATGTCGAATAAATGTGATTCATAACGTTTCCAGTAGTCAGTGCTGTTGCTGATGCTGTTAGCCACAGGATAAAAAAAGCTGATGCGCGACGGCAATGCCGAACCGGCATGAAATGCCAGGCCGGCGTATTTTCCACCAACTTCAATTTGCCCGAAGGGTTTGTTAAAAGTTTGAAATTTCAAAATTACCTCATTAAGGCCTGCTGAAAAGCGCACAGCTTCTGCGTTGTTCCTGCGTTTGCTTGCTTGCGTACCTTTTCGTACGCGGCGCGTTACAATACTCGGAACGCCTGGAAGCTGTACATTTTTGAGCAGGCCTGTTTTATGCCGTTATATCGGTATTTATCTAATCGATATTTATCAGAAATCGAGTTATTTCAGGAAGGCTTCGAGTTTTGGCCGCATTTTTTTGGCGATGGCTTCGATATCTTTCGGGTTATTGCGCATCGGTTCGAGAACTTCTTTGTAATACATATCGTCCCACTCGGATTGGCGCACGATATTATTGAAGCAACGCATGTTAGGCAGAACAGTCATTATTGCTTCGGCGTTAGCTTTTGTTTTGTGCGGCGCTTTTTCAATGCTTTCAATAGTTGCCAGTGATTTGCGCGGCGCAACGACTTTCCAGTGGTGAATTGCTTCGGTCAGTTGGATAAAAGCTTTGTAGGCGATAGCCGGATTTGCGGTTTTAGCGTTTATCGCAGTTATTGCCGACCAGCCGAAGGTAACGTCTTTGCCGCTTGGCCCTTTAGGCAGCGCGGCGATTTCCGGTGTGAACAATTTGTTGTCAAGGTTCCCGTCGATAGACATATTGTCGGCAGCTCCGCCCATGAACATTGCAACTTTTCCGGATTTGAACATCTCTTCGTTGCCTTGCTCTTTGATAACACTGGCGGGTGGGCAGTGTTTATTGTCGCTGTACATACTGTAATAATATTTAAATGCTTCAATGGCTTGCGGCGAATCAATCGGGCAGGTTTTGGCTGTGACATCCATGATTTCACCGCCAGCCTGCCAGACGAATATTGCCTGCGGCGGCCAGTTGTCGGTATTGATAGTGAAGCCCCATTGTTGTCCGGGGATGGTCAGTTTGGCGCTGGCGGCCAAAAACTCTTTCCAGGTCCAGTTGGCGTTAGGCGGCTGGATACCGGCCTTTTTGAACATTTCCGGGTTGTAATATAATACGACCGGTCCGGCAACCCAAGGCAGGCCGTAATATTTATCCTGATAGCTTGCAATTTTCAATATACTCGGGAAATAATCATCGATTTTTGCCGCAGCGTGCTCTTTATCATTTTTGAGATAATCGCTGATATCTAGTATCGCGCCTTTAACGGCAAGGCCAGGTACCAGCGCCTGATCTACCCACATCAAATCAGCGCCCGAACCGCCGCTCAGTGTGGTCATAAGTTTGGTCGGATATTCGCCGGGACAGGGCTCGTGAACAATTTGAAAATCGGTGTTTTCGGAATTGATTTTGTCGATAATTACCTGCAGTTCTTTGGCTTCATCACCGCCAGCCCAAGTAGTGAGCCGGATGGTGAGTTTTTCGCCGGTTTTTGGTCCGCCGCAACCAGCGAACAGGGCTACGCATAATGCAAGCACTGCAATAAGCGCGAGTAGTTTTCTCATGGTTCTCTCCTCACAATTTTTTTATATAATGCGTTGCCGGTTTAATTGCCGAAACGCATATATTCGATATCCAGATAACAGCCGGGACCGCCGAGCGGGAACACTTGAATTTTGAAGGTCTTGCTGCCGCTCCAACCAGTGCGTGCGCGCAGATCGAAAACGAACTTGCCGGTGCGGGAGTTGTCGCTCTGCATATAATAGCTGGTTTTCCCGTCGTCAACCTTCAGCGCCCACTTGGCGTTATTCGAGATGGTTGTTATATTTATTGCCAGTTTCGGTGTCTTGGTTAAATCAAGCGTGACTGTTTGTTCCATCAGGCCCCAGGTATCGCTGACGTTATTGAAACGCATACCGACCGGTTGCTTCTGAACAGTTGCGTTTGCCGCATTAGTCCATTTACCGGTATTGGTAAATCCGGACCAGTCGCTAAAAGTTTCCGGCGGAGTAGCTGGTGTTAGTGTCAACTTACCTTTGTAATTGTAGTCGGCTACGACACCATTGATAAGCATTTTATTGCCGCTATAAGCAAGGCGTTTACCTGTCGGAGTATACACCAGTTGTACAGCGCTGTGCGGTGGTATTGTAGCGGCGCTTTCACCGGTGACCGAATGGGCGATGAATTTTTTACTGACTGCATCATAAATATCGGTTAGTTTTACGCCAACATTAAACCGGACAGTTTGCGGAGCGCTGTAAGGATTGTAGTACAAGTATGTCGGATAGGCATTGGTATTGAGAACATCGGTTTTCAGCAAATCGATTCTGACAATGCCATTAATGTTTGTCGGCTGAAACAGCGCTGCCATAGCGCCGACGCCGCCAGAACTATACAGACTATAGAAATGTTCATCGTCGCCGGTGCCAAACGGTTGAGTTTTTCCCTTGTTTCGGGTGCCTTCATAAGCCAGACAGGTAACTCCGGTATCCCGACTCCAGGCGTAATCTTCTTGCATCGCCGCCGGTAAGCCGTCAGCATAATAAATATTTGAATTGTAGGCAACATTGGTCAGCCATTTTCCGATAACCCGGCTGTATTCCGGCGCATAGCGGGCAACCGGCGCTACCGCGCCAGCGTTCCAAAACGTGTTCATTGAAAAGGCATAGCCATCGGAATCGGTAGTGCTGCCGCACAGACCGTAGGCCGGGTATTTGCCCCATTGTTCATTCATTATACCCCAACCGGGGCGAGAATCTGAGGAATCGGTTAAAATATAGCCAAGGAATCTCCCCACATCATAACTGCCGCCGTCCTCAGCATTTAATCGGGCCGCAGTGTATGGGCCGTAGGAACCAAGCAATTCGTAATAGGGGTTGGCAAAATGATTTTGCATCTGTTGCATACAACGCTTGGCAACGTCAAGATATTTTGGATCATGGAATTTTTTGTAGGCCAGATATTCGATGTAGGCAATGCCGATAGCGGCATCCGGCTCGAACCAGCCCTGGTCAACAGCTTGCCAATTTTTCAGATCAAAGCCGGTATGGCGCCAATTGTTATCAAATAATTTAGCAGCATCTGCCAGGGTATCGGCGGTAGTTCGCATTTTCAGATTGTAGGACGGTTTGTCATAGATCATGCCGATTTGAAAAAACAGGCTGGCAGGAGCAAGATCGTACCACCAACTGCCGGTGCTATTGCTGCCCGCGGCGTCGTTAGATACATAGCCGCGTTTTGCGCCGCCATTAACAGGGACTTCGGTATAGAAGTACTCACACATTTCCACCCAGTCGTGTTCATACGCCTCGGTCATATCATTTCCGTTTAAGCTGGCGCCAAGGACTGCGCCCAGGCAGGATAAGCCTTCGCCATTGTCGCCAAGCTTCCAGCCTTCACGCCCCAGATAGGAAGGCATTCCAAAAGATTGGCCGAAAAAACCGCCAGCGGTTGGTTCATTTACAGCCACTAACCCGGTTGTCGGCAGATATTTTCCCTTCATTTTGCGCCCGAAAATCAGCTGGGTATATTGTGTGGCAGTAGCCTGCCAGTCGCGGAGCGCGGCAGGGTTTTGCAGCTCCGACCAGCCATCTACATAAGCGTTTGCAGCTTGATTATTCTGCCCGGCAAATGCCGCTGACATCGTACAGAGTATTAACGCGGCAACAATTATTGCGATTATTTTCATAAAGCCTCACTATTTGATCAAAAATTGTTCGAGTTTTATGCGTGCGCGTTTGGCAATTTCAGGAATGTTGGCACCCTTTAGCGACATTGGCTCAAGCACTTCTTTGGCCCAGGTATCGTTCCATTCTTGTTGTTTGGGAACAGCAACGTAGCAACGCATATCCGGTAAAATTCGCAACATTACGTCAATTTGTTGCTGCGAGCGCGGACCGGCAGCTTTTAGCGATTCTTTATTAGCGAGTGATTTTACCGGCGGCAGCGGCTGCACATGATGAAGGGCTTCGGTTAATTGCAGCAAGGCTTTATATGCCAAGTCCGGTTCCGGAGTCTTGGCGTTAATGGCGGTCAGCGCTGACCAGGCCTGAGTTGCGCGGATTCCCGTTGGTCCCTTAGGCGGCGCCGCCACGCCGATGTTGAACGGATGTTCCTGCTTGTCAAGGTCATCAGAAGCGCCGCCAATAAACATCGCGACATTGTGACTGTCGAAGAACATCGTGTCGAAACCTTGCTCTTGTATGACTGATTTTGGCACACAGTGAATGCCGTCACCCTGCATGCCAAAATAATACTCCAGAGCTTGTATTGCTTGCGGTGAATCTATCGGTGAGTGTTTCAAATCGGCTGAAATAACATTACCGTCGGTTTGCCAGATATACATCTGCACAGGTGGGCTGCCGTTATTGATAGAAAACCCCCATTGCTTGCCGGGGATGGTAAGTTTTTTCGCAGCTGCTGAAAAATCGGCCCAAGTCCAGGTGTCATCCGGGTAACTTACGCCGGCTTTGTCGAATAAGTCTTTGTTATAAAACAGCAATAACGGTGAGGCAATCCAGGGCAATCCGTAATATTTGCCGTTGTATTCGGCGATTTTTAAAACATTTGGGAAATAGTCGGACAAATTGGCGGCCTTGTTGGTTTTGTCAGCTTTTAGCCGGTCGGTGATGTCCATAAGCGCGCCTTTTTCGGACAGCGTCGGTACATCATCGCTGCCAATCCACAGTAAATCAGCGGCGCTGCCGCCGGACAGTGAAGTCATCAGTTTGGTTGGATAATCGTTAGGCGATGGCTCGTGAACAATTTGAAAATCGCTGTTTTTAGCATTAATTGCGTCGATGATTACCTGTATTTTTGCCGCCTCACCACCGCCGGCCCAGGTCATAAAGTGAATGGTCTTTTTTTCGGCTGCTTTGTTACCGCAGCCGCCCAAAACGATTGCGCTTACAAAAACCAGCAAAATGCAAATAGCAGTCAAAGATCGGTTATTCATTCTTTCCCCCTTAGCCCTTAACGGCACCGACGTTTAAGCCTTCAATAAAGTATCGCTGTGCGCAAAAATACAAGACAAGTATCGGCAACGCCAGTACCGTGGATACCGCCATCATATAGTTCCACTTTGGCGCTTCGTGGCTGAGCGATTCCTGGAAAAATTTTATCGCCATTACCAACGGAAATTTAGCCGCGGTATTTAAGTAAATTAACGGATTCATAAAGTCGTTCCAGCGGCCCTGGAAAATAAGCACACCCAACGCCAGCAGCGCCGGCTTGATCATCGGGATAATTATCAAATAAAAAGTTTGCATGGTGTTGGCGCCGTCAATGGTTGCCGCTTCTTCCATTTCTCGGGGAATATTCATCATGAATTGGCGCATCAAGAACACCGCCCAAGCGCCGCCACCCAGCCATGCGGCAGTTACCAGCGGATCATAAGTGTCAATTAAACCCAAGCCTTTCCAAATCATAAATGAGGGAATAATTAAGATGATGCCCGGCAGCATCATTGTCGAGAGCATTGCGAAAAAAATTATTTTTCGGCCGGCAAAACGAAACCGTGCAAATCCGTAGGCTACAAACGAAACTGCGCAAAGTTCAGCAACCATACCCAACAGCGTTACGAACAGCGTGTTGGATAGCACGCGGACAAAGGTTAGTCCGTGGGCAATTTGGTCCATTTTGACGAATGCCTCAGAGTAGTTACTCCACTTTACCGGGTCAGGAATCCATTGGATGGGAACCTGAAATAAATTAACGTCGGCTTTTAACGAAGTCGTCAACATAATCAGGCACGGAAACAGGATAATCAGGCCGACTGCCACAAGAATTATGTAAGTAAGTAGTTGGATAATGAGCTCGCGTATTTTTGGGGACATGGTGCACCCACCTCTCAAAATAATTTTATCAAACGCTAAATTATTTAGCTTCGTTTTCGTAATAAACCCAGGCGGATGACGATTTAAACACAATAATTGTCAGGAGGAAAATACAGATTAGCATGAACCAGGCCATCGCCGCGGCGTAGCCGAAATGGCTGAACTGAAACGCTTCCTGATAAATACGGACGCTAAGAAAAGAGCCCATTTCTGCCGGTATTTTCATGAAAAAGGCTTGGGTGAAGATTTGCAGGGCGCCGATTATTCCGGTAATCAACGTGTAAAATAAGGCCGGGCTGATCATCGGCAGGGTAATGTGGCGGAATTTTTGCAGTACGCCAGCGCCGTCGAGGTTGGCAGCTTCATACAGTTCAGTCGGAACATTTTTCAATCCAGCCAGCAGAATTACCGAGTTGGCACCAAAAACCCCCCACAGGCTCGTGATTACAAACACACTCAAGACGAGCTGGGGGTCAGTATACCACTCTGGCGGTTGCAGGCCAAATAACATCAAAAACGGTGACAGCATGTAATTTATCAATCCGGAATTAGGCGCGAACATCCAGCGCCAGAGCAGCATAGTTGCCGCAGCGGGCAGCACCGCCGGTACATAATACAGCGTTCGCCAAAATCCGACAGCTTTGATCGGACGATTTAATATTAATGCAACCGCAACCGAGGCAACAATGCTGAGCGGAACACTGTACAGTGCATATTTTAGCGTCAGGCTGCAGGATGGCCAAAAATAGGTATCGTTGGTAAACATTGTTATGTAGTTGGTTAGGCCGACCCATTTCGGTGCTTGAAACATATTGAATTCCGTAAAACTCAAATAGAACGAATAGAGGAACGGGTACAGCGTAAATATCAATAAGTTTAGCGTCATCGGTAACGTAAATACAAAACCGATTGCTGCCTCATGCCGGACTTTGAAGCGGCGCAGCGTCCAGAAAGTTGCTATCATTAAAGCGATCATCACGATCGCAACGCCTGCCCAGCGCAGCGTGGTTGGTAAATAATCAGTCGTAAATCCTTCGAGCATATACACCTCGCCTTAAAGTTTGAATTTATAGATTTTTGAACGGATTGACAATTTCCAGCGATTGCATTTCACAATCACTCACGCCGCAGATTAACCAGGCCCGGTCTTCATTGAAGCGCAGACATGCGGGGAAAATTACATCATGCAAATCCGGACATTTTGCCGGTCCGGGTAAATAGTCATTGCGTTCGGCGATTATTTCCAATGGCCCGGGTTGGAGCGTCTTTCTGTTAAAAGTAAATACTGCCGCAAAATAATGGCGGCTACTATTGAAATCAAACATCGCCACGTGGCAAAGTACGCCAAGCAGTGTGTCGTTCAGACAAAAAACTTCATTGGCGCCCAACCAGCTGTGTCCGGAGATTTGATCCAGATGCTGTGCCTGGTTGAGTTTGTCCGGCACTAATTCCGCAAGATTGTCGATTTCAACGTACCCGATTACGCCGCGGCCACCTTCAGAACCCATTTCGCCCATCGGATGACGCGGCCGGGTGAATACTGCAATTTTTCCATCTTTAAGTTCGCACAGCCGGATATCTTTCATGCCGTTTGGCCCGGCGGTAAACCGTTCAAGTGAATATACGTCTTTGCCACGGTAAAAAGCCGTACGCCACCACAATGCGCCCGGGTTATCCGGGTGTGGAAATATTTCTACACCGCTCAAAATCAGTTCGCCGTTAATGCGGGTAATACAAGGATCCTGCAATGTAAATACCGGAGCATCGGAAAGCAAAATAAATTCGTGGTTAACTTTTTCGAAAAACATTACCTTGGAGTGTTCACTGTCGCGTTTTTCCACCCGTCCGGCAATAAGCTCTTTTCCAATAGAAAGAAACGGCGCTGAAGCATTGTAAACGTCATAACCGTCCACACCGCGGAAATGAAGTCGCTGCGGATATTTGCGCGGTGTGTTGTTCTGGTGGAACAGTTGGTACAAATCAAAGGCTGTTGTGTTTTTCAAAATAAGTAATCCCTCTCACAAAATATTTATCGTTACGTAAGTTCGATAGAAGCTGTATTTTACAAATCATCTTCGAACATATAATATTCCCCGTGATCGGTGCATTATCCTGCATTTACTGAAAAATAAATTATTTATTTAAATAAAAAAAGACACTTCCGAAAAATCTTCGAAAATGTCTTTTGCAAAACTTTGAAAATCCAATTTGCGTTTTTGGATCATGCAAAATTAGTTGACTAAAACAACCATTGCTGCTTTTGCTAACATGCCACCTTGAGCGTCAGCAGCCAAAATTCTTGCGCCATCGGCGTTGCTAACAACAAAGTTACGGTTAAAGTCTCTTAGGGCGATCGGCCTGATCATGAGCGGAGTATTTCCGGCCCGTGAATAGTCTGTCGAACTTTTGACAACATAGTCGCATAAACCTGAATTGATTAGCACATCATAGGCAATATTACGGCTGGAATAAATTACCTGACCGCTTTCGTTGTAAATTACCGGTGCCATTGTTCGTTCAGCCGAAGTGCCGCGGCAGTCGAGAATTAATCCGGTTGCCGGACCCTGGCTGACGGCCGGCACAGAAATTGCCGGTAAAGTAGTTGCCGGAACAGGAGTCAGATTGGCTTGAGGGATGTTGTCGGAAGTAACCGGGGCGTAAGCCTCGGCAGCTGGTTCATTAGCGCGAATTGTGTCTGCTACTAACGGAGCCAGGCCGTTGGCGCCATATAGCGGAATGGAAAGAACTATATGCCAGCCGCCGCCGGCAATTGGTTCTGATAAAACAACTTTTGCGCCTCTGACAAAACCATTAACTTTGGTAACGATGGTGTCATTGGTTACCATTGCATCTTGAACAGTTGTGGTGGCATCGATTTGAACACCTTGAATCTGCTCAACAAGATTGCGGTATGCGTCAGCTTTAGCGGCGCGTTGCGCCAGTATTGAAGCTTGTGCCGGATTTATCGAGGGCTTTGCCACGCCGTAACCGTCAGCTTGGATGGTATCGCCTTGCAAACCACTGGTGCTACTGACCGTTGTGTCGGCCAAACAAAACGCGCCGGATGAAACCACGAGCAACAAGGTAAGTAGAATAACTAAACTCTTTTTCATTTGTTCCTCCGAAACTATTTTATCCATTTTTGAACTTGGCATAATTATAACATATATTATGCAGAAACTATCGAAAATTTTTCGATAAGGCTATATTCTTAAGCTCACACCCATGCGCAGCCCTTGCGCGGAGACAGATGTTGGCGCGCCCAACGGTGAATCATCAAGTGAGCCGGTGTTGTAATATTCATAAACATAACCACCATCGATGTCTAATTGTCCAAACAGGCATAATGTGATTCCGGCATACGCCGAACTGAAATATGTTCCGTACATTCCGTTCGCATTGAGCTTGAACAAATCGGTAAGCGGCAAAGTCAATTGTAGCCCGCCGCAAATTCCGGTTTGCTTGTAGTCCAGATTTTTCCAATTGCCGCCGGTTTGATTTTGGAAGTTAGAAACCGCATATTGTAATCCAAAAAACGGCTGGATATATTCACTGGGATTGACTACTACTTGCAAGTTGGCCTGTGTCAGGCCTAAAACTCCGGTGTCGATGTTGTTCCATGAAACGGTGGAGTTAGTGAGCGACGTCATGCCCAGCCGCAGTGCAACGAAATCAGTAAACGCATAAGTCAAATTACCGCTATAGTCTGAAACATTGGGCATAATTACCGGACCGGATGCGTTTGTGCCTGATTGGCTAACTATGGGACAAAATCCGACGTCAATCTGGAATGTGTTATTATGAAAATCGGTCAGCGGCGCGGCCGCTGCAGTTGCGCATAATAGTGTAAAGGCAAGTAACGGTGCCAGTAGCTTTTTCATATGGTTATTTCCAAGCACAGCGCTTTTAAATTATCATCAGGAGTTCCCGGCGGTACTTCGCAACCGGCGTTCAGCAGATAGGGCGCCCCGACAGCAGTGTAAGTTTCGCGCATCGCTTGCTCGATTGTTTCCGGATTAGAAGTCATGACTAATACCGGATCGATATTGCCGGTGATTGTTACTCGCTGGCCAAGAATTTCGCGGACTTTTTTGATATCAACCATATGGTCGATGTCAATGATATCGACATCAAGCCCGGCGATAGCCGGCAGCAAGTGAGTAATGTTGCCGCAAATATGCAGTTTGGTATAACAACCAAGTGCTTTGATTGCGTCAAATAGCCGTTTTTCACGCGGGAAAACCAGCTTTTTGTAAGTGCGCAAAGAAATCTGGCTGGCAATCGCATCACCTACGCCGATGGTATCGGCACCGGCGTCACACTGGGCTTTGGCAAAAATTATTGCTTTGTCTGTTACCAGATCCATGCACTCGGCGCAAAATTCCTGTTCCTCAATTAAGTCCATTAAAAACTGCTCAATACCGCGCATGTCCGCCGACTGCGCCGCCGGCCCTTCAATCCAACCACATACCGAGTAATTGTCACCGGTCAGGCGACGATATTCGCGGATAGCATCTAAACGGTCAATCAACAACGGTGTGGTAAACGGATCGGGATTGCGCAGCGTGCTAAGATCAGTCGTATCACCCAGCGGCAAATGGCTTACGTACGGACCGAGCGGGCGATAACTGATTTCTCCGCCGTAACCCTGGGTTTCACCGTAGCTGCCGGAAATAACGCTCAGTTGGTCGATGCCAAATTTTTCGGCACAAAAAATCTGTGATTTAACCATGACTTTGTGATTGCGGGTAAATTCAATGTATTCAGCACCAATTTGTTCAGCGGCTAGCCGCATCAGAATCGGGGTGCGCGGCACTATATCATACGGTTGTCCTTTTAACATCGCCTCATATCTTTGTTTAGGTGTCATTTTAAACCTCCGACTAGTTCCCGTTCGATTTGTTCAAGTGATTTGCCTTTGGTTTCTGGAACGTATTTGTAGGCGATATAGAAATACAGCAATCCGAAAATTGAGCACATATAAAACACGCCGGAGTAAGCGATATATGTGGATAGTTGCAAAAACACAATAGCAAAAATTGACGAAACCATTGAATTGGCAAACAATGCTGCACTCATACCGACGCTACGGATTTTATTGGGGAGTAATTCGGAGAGCATCAGCCAGATTACGCCGCTAGGTCCGAAACTGTAGGAGATAAGAAAGGCGGTTAGGCAAACAATCATAGCGATGCCGCGATTTGTCGATGGCGCCATAGTCAAAAATACGGTGGCGGCGGCCGCTAAGGTAACAAAAACACCGGCAGTGCCGATACAGAGGATTTTTTTTCGTCCAAAGCTGTCGATAATAAACATTACCAACAGCGGAATAACAATAATTACGCTGGTTAAGATGGTGCTGCCAAGCATCGCTGCTTCATTTGAACCAAGCCCGGCTTCTTTCAAAATAATGCCGCTATATTGCAGAATGGAATTAATGCCGGTTAGTTGAATAAGAATTGCATTTGAAAAAACCAGGAACAACGCCCAGGTGTAGCGTTTATCAAATAAGGCGCGCCAATTGCTTTCGCCTTTAGTCATTTCAAGATTGGACTCGATATCCAGCACTTCGGATTGTGCCAACGCGGGCGGATTTATTCTGCGCAGAATGTTCAGTGCGCGGACCTTCTTGCCTTTCGCTACCAACCAGCGCGGCGATTCCGGCAGTCCAAAACAAAGCAATAATAATAACAAACACGGGAGACCGCTCGAGAGGAACATTCCCCGCCAGTTTTCTGAAGCGGTAAAATGCAATCCGACAAGATTGGCAAAAAAGATGCCGCAAGCCAGGAGTAATTGAAATGCCAAAATGCCGCGACCGCGGTAGTTGCTCGGCAAGACCTCGGCCAGGTATAGCGGCACAACGATTGTGATAATGCCGACGCCGACACCTTGAACGAGGCGGCCGGCGATAATCTCGATATAGGTTTGCGCAAAACCGAGTAACGCCACGCCGACGAGAAAGATTATATTGGCAGCCACGATCATTTTTTTTCGGCCGATGAAATCAGCCAATGGCCCGGCAATAAGAATTGTGAACGCTCCGCCAAAAAGCACTGCCGAGCCGAGAAAGCCCATCATTGTTTCGTTCATGGGAATGTGCTTGGGTAGAACAAGAAAAGCGGCAGAAATTATGCCAAGATCGTAACCGTACAATACGCCGGCGATCGCCGACGTAAAAATTATCATCCAGAGAAATCGTTTTTGGGTACCAGTCATAAAGGCCTCCAATAATTATTGTGGTTAATTGAGAGTGTAGTTATTTAGCAAAGTATGATTTCGCCTGCGCAATGCTTTTGCCAGGCCGCTTTAATTTCGCGGTTGATTGGTAGTGATTGAGTGGCGATGATTTCCAGTTTAGGTTCGACAGGCAGGTCATATTTGACAATATTTATCGTTTTTCCAACCACATCAATTTTTACGCAACCAGAGTCGATTAGCAGAAAGCCTTTAATTCGTAGCGCGAGCGGAGTGATTTCTGCGAGAAAATTGTGCAGTTGTTCACGGGAAAGGTTGTTTTGGGTAATCAAAGTGTGAGTAAACGGACGAAAAGCCGGATGTTCGTTGACGGATAATTTAGGATGCAGGTAACGGATTTCTTCGAATTCGGCTAAGTTGAGTGAACCAAACGAGCTATGGACGATCTTGGCTGTAGCGTTCAGCTGGACGATTGCTGCGTCAATTTGTGCTAAAAGTTCGCCGCTAATTAAATCAATTTTGTTTACCAACACCATATCGGCAGCACAAATTTGAGTTTCTACAGAATTAAACATATCCAGCTGGTCGAGAAAATATTTGCCGTCGACAACGCATAGTACCGTAATTGTGTCAATGCAGTCATTCTTATCGATAAAACTGGAAATTTTATGAAATCCGGCCGGATCAGCCAGGCCGCTGCTTTCGATGAATAGGTAATCAAGCGGCAAATCCAGAAAAACATCTAACGCCGCAACAAAATTGCTTTTCAAACATGCGCAAAAAATTGACCCGCCGGAAAGCTCGTGTAACTCCAAACCGTCTCTGGCAATTAGTGAGCCGTCAATACCGGCGCGTCCAAATTCGTTGACAATAACGCCGATTTTATGTGTTGCTGCAATCTGTGTCAGTAAGTTTTGTAAAAACGTCGTCTTGCCGCTACCGAGAAAACCGGTTAGCAGAAATATCTTTTTTTTCAAAAAATCTATGCCAATGCCGCGTTCGCAACGTCAACTGCGGTCGATGCATCGGCAGCATATAGTGCACCGACACTGTTGGCGAATTGTTCGGTAACCGGCGCACCGCCAACCATTACGACCAAGTTATCGTATAATTTTTCGGTTTTCAAAGCAGCAATAACGTCTTTTGTTACAATCATTGTAGTAGTTAACATGGCCGACAGCCCCAGGATTTTCGGGCGATGTTCTTTTACGGCAGCGACGATGGCATCGGTTGCGACATCGATGCCGAGATTGATAATTTCATAACCGTTGCTCTTCAACATCATACCTACCAGTTTTAGACCGACGTCGTGTAAGTCCCCCTGAACGGTTGCGAGCAAAGCTATACCGCGTTGATTTACATCGCCGCTACCCAAAAGCGGTGCCAATACTTCCATGCCCATGTTCATTGCTTTTGCGGCAATTAAAACTTCGGGGACGAACAATTCACCTTCTTTGAACAACACCCCGACTTCTTGCATTCCGGCAAGCAGTCCGTCATCTAAAATCATTTTTGCCGGAATACCTTCGGCGACCGCTTTTTCAGTAAGTTCTTTGGTTTTTTTGGTCAGGCCATCCAACATTGCTTCGGCAATTTGTTTTAGGGTTGAGCTCATTTGTCCTCCTGATAAAGTTCAGTTTTATGGCACGAATTTGAGATTAATTTGCCTGACAGCAAGTTTGCAGAGATGCTATTGCTTGGTTGGCATAGTTAATAAGTGTCGGGTCAGTATTGTCATTTTTTAGCGACAGATATTTTTGATAGTCGGCAATTGCCAAGTTGAGTTCACCGGTTTGTTCGTAAACGCCGGCTCGGAAAAAATAGGCATTTCCGTAGTTAGGATCGCGCTTAATGGTTTCGCTAAAATCAGCTATCGCCTGTGTGGTCAAAGCTGCCGCATCAGTTGAAGCAACGGCCTTGCCGGCATAGGCACGGCCACGATAAAAATATGAGTCAGTAAGATTGTAGTCGCGTTTTATGCTATAATTCATATCGCTGATGGCGGCGTCAAACTGACTGTGCCAAACTTCACTTCGCCCGCGAAACCAATAGGCCTTGGCATTGGTAGGAATTAGTGCAATCGCGCTGTCATAATCGCCGCGGTTGATATCGTCATTATACGATTCGTTAAAGTCCGGAATCCAGGCCTGACTGACAGAAGACGTGCTTAAAATCAGCAAAGCCGTTAAGAGAAGTAACAATTTTTTCATCAGAAACCATCCTTACCAAACGATTATATAAAAAACAACAAGCGTATTGACATATTACAGAAATTTTACGAAGATTATAGCATGTGGAAACGGCAATGCACAATTAGAATATTTTGGAGGAACTTGTGGCAAATAGGACGATTGAGATGACGGACGGATTGTATGAATTTTTGGTAAAACACTCGACGAATGAAACCGAGGTTCAATTGGCGTTACGCGAGGAGACGGCGAAACATCCGCGGTCAAACTTTCAAATAGCGCCGGAACAGGGGCAATTTATGGCATTGCTCGCAAAACTGGTTAATGCTAAAAAAGCACTGGAAGTTGGTGTGTTCACCGGCTATAGTGCATTGTGCGTGGCGCAGGCAATGCCGGCAGACGGCAAACTTATTGCTTGTGATATTGATGTAGAAACCGGCGCTATTGCCAGAAGACACTGGCAGCTCGCCGGGGTGTCGGATAAAATCGAACTGATAATTGCGCCGGCTGAGCAAACGCTTGCGGCTTTGGCGGAACTTGAACCGGGCAGCTTCGATTTTGTGTTCGTTGATGCCAATAAATTAGCTAATGAGTTGTATTATGAACATGCGCTGGTATTGTTGCGTGCCGGTGGATTGGTAGCAGTAGATAATGTGTTTTGCGGTGGCCGGGTGGTTGAACCGACCGAGAAAATTGCGCGTACGACCGCTGCATTTTGTGCTAAAGTCAATGCAGACGAGCGGGTGGATTCGGCAATAGTGCCGATTGCCGATGGGTTATTGTTGGCACGGAAACGTTGATTTTAAGGTAAAATGATTGTACAAAATGCTATACAGAGTTTTGTTTTTCCCCAGAAGTATGATAGAATGTGGCAAAACGAAGGAGAGTTTTTATGAAAAAATTGTTTATTATTGTTTTGGTAACATTGTTATTAATTTCAACTAGCACGGTGTTCGCCCGGGTAAGTGACGATATTGATCCTTACAACACTAGTTTAACTGCGGAGCTGAGTTTTTGGGTGCCGAATATGCACGGTAGTGAGGAATTTAGTTTTGCGAACTTGCCCAAGACAACGTTGAATTATGGTTCTGATCTTGGCGCGCAAGCTAATTTTGCTCCGAGCGTGCTCGTGAATTATCAGTTTTATAATTCCGGATTGACGTTTACTTATGACCGCTTGAATTTTGGCGGGGGAATGACGACGACAAAGGCTATTGCTGCAATTCCTATGGGAACACAAGTTAATATTTCCGGTAATTCCAATATTTTTGGGTTGGCTTATGATTTTGGCAGCAAACATATTTGGGGCAGCGTGGGTTTTAAATATTTTGACGCAACCAACACCGTCAGCGGCGGCGGGGTTACTGCCAATAATTTGATGGCCTATGCCGGTCAACCGGTGGAAAACTTTTTCCCGTTCATCGGTATCGGTGCCGAAATTCCGGTAGTGCCGGGACATGTCGATCTTTATGGACAAATCAATTATTCGACACCGATTATAGCGAACTATTATGATGCGCGCATTGGCTTACGGGTAAATGTTTTTGAAGGGCTGAATGTTGATGCCGGTTATCGCACTATGGGCTGGGGCTCTGATATCGTTACAACAATAGCGAGTGCGGCTCTGCTTACCGTTGATAATGGTTCGGTGAATTACAACGGTGTGTACTATGGTCTGAGCTATTATTTTTATTAAAACAACTGAGTTGAATTTAGTTTAGGTCGTATTGTTGTGTTATTTATAGTTAAGTGTTTGGCGCGTAATCGCATGAATGCTTAACTATTTTTTTTGGAGGCAGGATGATTAGATTTTTGGTGGTACTGATTTTAGTTTTGGCGGCAACGACGCGTTTGGTTGGTGCCGCCAGTCTGCAACAGATTAACCGCACAGCTTTTTTCGCCGTTGACGGACGCGAAGTATATGGTATTGCCGTTGGTGAGACTTACAAAAAAAATGCGGCGCCGGATATTAACGAATACACTGTGCAGCCGGTATACAGTGTTAGTGAGCAAAACGGTGATCTGATTATTACTGTTGAGAGAGCGCCAAATTTTGCCGTCGTACAGCCGTGGTGGCAAAATGATTATTTGGGCAAATTAATAACCAGTGTATCGAGGGAGGGTCTCGGCGATCACGTGATTTTCACGCTAAAACTTGGTGCTGATTGTAAGTACGAGGTGTTGCCTATAAAACGCCGCTACAGTTATCCCGACGACAAAACTGTTATGTTGCAGACTTTTGTAGCGGTGCGCGCAACCAATAAGGACAATCCGAAAAAACTGGTGGCGCTTGATCCCGGACATGGGGGGACCGAAGACCGCGGTACAACCGGTAACAATATTTACGAAAAAGATGCCAATTTAGACATCGCGCTGATGACCAGAGATTATTTGCGCAAAAGCAAAATTGGTGTATATATGACCCGCGAGACCGACGTTGATTTGGATCTTGGCCCGCGGGGCGAAGCGGCAAATTTATTGGGTGCGGATGTGTTTGTATCAATTCACAACAATGCTTTTGATACCAAAGCGTTTACTGACAAGGCGGCGAAAATGTATAAAGGTACTACCGTACTGTATAATTCACTGGCGCTATTACCGGCAAAAGACCTGGCGATAGCTATGAACGACAATTTAGTTGATGCGTTGCGCACGCATGAGTATCCGGTACAGGATCGTCCGGGTCTTAGTGTGTTGAATTCTACCTGGATGCCGGCAGTACTCGCCGAAATTTCAATGTTTCCTAATAATGGTGATGCCAAAATGATTAGCGACCGGGTCAATCGCCAGAAAGCCGCCGAAGCCATTGCCAACACGATTGCCAGTTATCTGGATAAGCCGAGGTTGCAAACCTTTTTGCCGACAGGTGGCAAACTTGCGAATGATTGTGATAGTTCACCTAGCAACGCCGCCAATCATAATCTCGCGGTATATGACGGTGAATGGATTTATTATGTTGAAGCGGCCGGGGATACTTATGGCGGTAGCGACAGCAGGATTTATCGCGTCCGGCCGGACGGCGGCGGTCAAGTGAAAGGTGAAACTTTTATTGAGCCGTTCTGTAACGACAGTGCAGCAGGCTTGTGTTTATATGACGGATATATCTACTACGAAAATTGGAGTGATGGTCAAAAAATTTACCGAATGAAGACTGATACGACAAAAAAACAGTTAGTTGCCGACGTCCCGGCGCGCTGGCTGCAAATCAGCGGCGGGTGGTTGGTATATGCCAAATCGGAGCTGAAGACCGGTTTAAAGCAGGACAACAATTTGTTTAAGCGCAATCTGCGTAGCGGTATTGAAAGCCAGATTGCTGACGGTGGCGTGGAAAACGTCTGTGTGGATAATGGCTATGCTTATTACCTTAATTGGAGCGACGGCTATCGGATTTATCGCGTGGCGCTTGTCGGCGGGTTGCCGGAACGGCTAAGTGAAAACAGTGCGGCGTTTTTCGTGGTTAATAACGGCCGGGTGTATTTTGCAAACTATGATGACGAGAATAAAATCTACATGCTGGACGCAAACATAGGCACAATCAGTAAAATCAGCAATGAGGGCAGCGGTTATCTCAGCGTTGACGGCGAGCATTTGTATTATACGAAAATTGGTATCGCCGGTTTGTGGAAAATGAAACTAGACGGAACCGAAAACCGGCAAGTTACCAGTATTTTTGGCGGACCGATAACGCAAGTGGGTGACTTATTGTATTATCGGTCGTTGTTTATAAAAAAATGATTGCAGACTAACGGCCTAAACGTGTAAAATTGGCCTAGATTACGAAAAAATTAAAAGGAGAACGACCTATGACCGAAACAAAAGTTAGAGTGACTGATACGATCGCCAATCCGGCGCCTCTTGGATTGCTAGGTTTTGGTATGACGACCATTCTGTTGAATATTCACAATGCCGGTTGGGCGCCGCTGAACGTGGCAATAATTAGTATCGGCATTTTTTATGGCGGTATTGCTCAAATAATTGCCGGAATTATGGAATACAAAAAAGGCAATACCTTTGGCGCAACGGCATTTACTTCGTATGGAGCCTTTTGGATATCGCTAGTCGGTATTTGGTGGCTGCCTAAAGCCGGGTTTAATGCTGCATCGGCAGATACTGTCGGCTGGTTTCTGACGTTGTGGGGAATTTTTTCGCTGTTCATGTTTTTTTGCACCTTGCGGCAAACCAAAGCTAATCAAGTAGTTTTCGGTAGTTTGGTACTGCTGTTCGCTTTGCTGGCTATCGGTGAATTTACGGAAAAAACAGCGGTCACGCATTTGGCTGGATATGTGGGAATCTTCTGCGGCGCCTCGGCAATGTATACGGCGATGGCACAAATAGTAAACGAAACTTATGGTAAAAAGGTCATGCCTTTATAAGGATGAACAGGGGGGCAAAATGTATTCTGATGATTTTTTGCGTGCCATTCCAAAAACCGATTTGCATTGTCATTTAGATGGTTCGCTGCGGTTGAAATCGCTTATTGAAATGGCAAAAGAGCGCAAAGTAGAATTACCTTCCTACACTGAAGAAGGGATGAACGCGTTGGTCTATAAACCGGAGTATGTTTCTTTGGTAGAATACTTGAAGGGGTTTATGTATACCGGCGCGGTAATGCGTGATGAAGAAGCTTTAGAACGCGTGGCATACGAGCTGGCTTGGGATTGTTTTAACGAAGGGGTACGCTATTTGGAATCGCGATTCGCGCCGCAACTGCACATGGGTTATGGCATGACCTTTGAACAGATTGTTGCTGCGGTTGATCGTGGCTTCAGAACGGCACAAACAGAAATTAACCGCACTGTTCCTGAATATGATCCGGAGTTTGAGTATGGCATAATCATTTGTGCCATGCGTTGTTGGAACGAATATTATTCCCCGTATTATAAAGGCGTTGTCGATGCGTTGCCTTATGCTACGGTTGCCGAACGCTCTCAACTGGCAAGTCTTGAAGTTGCGCGGGCGACGGCAAAAATGCGGAGCGAGACGAATTGTCAGATCGTTGGCTTTGATTTAGCGGGTGCGGAAGATGGCTATCCGGCAGACAAACACGCTGCGGCTTTTGCCGAAGTACACAAGTCGTTTATCAGTCGCACCGTTCACGCCGGTGAAGCTTATGGCGCCGAATCAATATACCGGGCTTTGGAAAAACTGAATGCCGAGCGAGTCGGGCACGGGACAAATTTGTTTGATTTGAATAAAATCTATGGTTATGAGACGGATGCCGACAAAAACGGATTTATTGAGCGGTTAGCAAATTATATTGCTGATCGTCGGATTACCTTGGAGGTGTGCCTGACCAGCAATATGCAAACTTTACCGGAAATCAAAGATATCAGGAATCATCCGGTGAAAAAAATGTTGGAACGGAATATGTCGGTAACTTTTTGTACCGATAATCGTTTGGTGTCACACAATAATATTTGTACTGAATTGCGCTTGGCGGTCGATAGTTTTGATTTCACGCCAAAAAAATTGCTGGATAATATTATTTGTGGATTCAAGCGGTCGTTTTTCTATCGTCCGTATCAGGAAAAACGAAAATATGTCCGCAAAGCGATTAATATGTTTGAACGTACTGCCAAAGAATATGGCGTAGAATTGTAGAAAATTGATTTATGAGCATTGTTCTTTTTTGACGGCCTCGCTTTTCGCGGGGTCGTTTGGTATTTATATATGCTTCGGTATTTTTACAGACAATACCGATATAATTTTTTTGTTCGCTGGAATATTGTTGAGATCGGCAAGCGGCTGATAGCGGTCAAGCAGACGCTCGCGCATAGCGCGTGGTATCCATATCTGAGTGTCAAAGTGGGATTTTCGGCGAGAACTGCGCAGCGGTTTATGAACCTAGCCAGGGAATATCCGCCAGCGCTGGCGGATTTGAACTCTACTAAACAAAGTCAAGGCCGCCGAAACCGACAAATTTCTTGATTATGCAGGATTATTATGTTTTATGGCGAATAACTACCTTATAATTTGTGAATGAAACATACTAAATCGACCCGCCATACAATACCGGTAATGAAAAATGGGTATATAACGACAGCGTCAATTCGCCAATGATCAAGGAGTGGCTGGGTACGATTGTCGATAAAGAAGATTTGACACGGCACGATAAGTGGCTGTGTATGATGATGCCGCGGTTGAAACTGCTGCGCGAATTGCTGGCAGATGATGGCGTGATTTTTGTCAGCATCGATGATAACGAAATGTATAATTTGAAGATGTTAATGGACGAAATATTTGGTGAAAAGAATTTTATCAGTTGCATCATAGTGCAGTTGAATCCTCGTGGACGTACACTTGATCGTTTTCTTGCAAAAACGCATGAGTATGTTTTGCTGTATGCTAAAGACACTGATTTTGATGGTTCTATTAATCTACTTGATAAAGAAGGAAAGGCGCTAAAAGAATATAGCAAAATTGATGAAATCGGTTTGCACCGTGAGTTAGAGTTGAGAAATCGTAATCCTGTATTTAATCGCGAAAATCGTGCTAATCTTTTTTATCCGATATTTGTTGACCCGAACACTAATAAGGTTTCTTTGGAACTATCAGGACAATATTCAGTTGAGGTGTACCCTCGCAATTTGGAAAAATTAGATGGTTGTTGGACTTGGGGTCGAGATAAAGTTCAAAATAACTATGGATTATTGATTGGTCGTCAGACCGTAAATGGAAATTGGCGGATATTTAGAAAAGATTATTTGAATAAAGAAGATGGTTCTGTAGCCGTTACAAAAGCCAAAGCTTTATGGATGGAAAAGGAAATTAACAACGAAAACGGCAAAGAAATGAATAGAGAAATATTTTGGGAAACTTTATTTGATTTTCCAAAATCTGTGGATTTAATAAAGAAATGTGTTAAATTGGGTACCGACACGGATTCTATAGTTCTCGACTCCTTCGCCGGGTCCGGAACAACGGCGCACGCGGTGTTGGATTTAAATAAAGAAGACGGCGGTGAACGCAAATTTATTTTGATCGAGTGCGAAGATTACGCCGATACTATTACCTCCGAGCGGGTGCGGCGGGTAATTAACGGAGTGCCAACGGCGCTTGGGCGATCTCGCGGGTAATGTAACGCTGGACACCGGGAACGGCGAGTCGAACAGCCAAACAGTTGCGGTGCAATACCGCGAACGATTCAAAAAATTCAGCGGCAAGATATATTTGCCACGGTTTGCAGTATTTAACGGTGTCGCCGGTTGGCGCGAGCTGAAACATACGGACATTGCCGGTAAAATCAACTGGCTGGATGCTGATTTAAAGGCGTTCGACTCGCTGGTTCTGACTGAAGCCGGTAAATCGCAGACATTTGCGGTGGGGTTATCAGATGATGTCAATGAAATTGTAGAAGTCCACGCGCAAAAGTCGGAATACTATCAGGCCGCCGCAGTTGATTTGTTGTTAATTGCCAAAAATATTCAGGATATTGTACCGAATCCCTGGCTGGCTTGGGAATTGTCGAAGAAAGCCGTGGATAATTTGGGCAAACGCTATAAGCAGCCGTTGATCGCCGCCAACATCGTCTTTGTCATTGAAGAACTGGCGAAGCTGTTGCAAGCCGAAGAAAACCGGCTGGCGGAAGCGGTATTCAGAAAAATGATCAGTGACGATATGATCAGGCTGTTTTTGGCGGAAGGTATTGGCTACTGTGTTCCTGATAAAACTTTCGCCAAAACCGGCGCGAGACGATTGACGCGCGGCGACGGTAGCCAGCTTGAACGCAGCCTGTTTGAATACGTGCCGCAAGACGGATTGAATGATCTGGAAATACCGGTAGCGTTATATCTGGATGAGCACGATAAATTGCTGTGGTGGTTCCGGAATCTCGCCCGCCGTGAATATTCTGTGCGCGGCTGGCAGCGTAACGCCATTTATCCGGATTTTGTATTCGCGCAAACCGACCCGGCGCGGGTTGAGGATTATGAAAAAGTCTATGTAGTTGAAACCAAAGGCGTGCATCTGAAAAACGAAGATACTGATTACAAACAAGCGATATTCAGGTTATGTAATGAGTTGGTTCAGAGCGATGAAGTCCACATCGATGAATTCGCCGGACAGTTTTCCGACAAGAAACCGGTATTTGAAGTGGTGTTCGGCGACGAGTGGAAACGGAAGCTGAATGGAGCGCTGAGTTGAAATTATGTATCGAAAGGATAAAGAGTAATATTGTGCAAAACTGGCAAGCAGGTCCGACGGTTCTTGACCATTGGCCGGATCAATCTGATTATATTATTTTTATTGACGAAAGCGGTGGACGAACGCTGAAAAACGTAAGAAAAGCAATAGCGATGAATACGCAGCCGGGTATTGGCGAACGGCACTTGGCGGTAGCCGGAATTATTATTGAGCGCAATAATTTTCCAGAAGTTTCGGACGCAGTTATGTCAATAAAGAATAAATATTGGGATAATGGTATTGGATTTTATAAGAAGCAACGTTGCGAAAAACGGGTATGTTTCCATTCGGAAGAAGTTAGAAAGCGGATTGCACCATTTGACTTGCCTAATGAAACTTTCGATAGTTTCACAGAGGATCTTTCGGTGATGATGACAAATCTTCCGTACAATATTATTGCCGCTGGTATCGACAAATATGAGCTTTTGAAGAAATATGGTGATAAGTCTTATGACGCCTATAATCTATGCTCAACATTCATTCTTGAGCGATTTTGTAAATACTATCTGGCTAAAAACAAAAAGCGCGGTTCGATAGTTTTCGAAGCGCGCGGTGGTAAAGAAGATCGCAATATTCTCAGATATTTGGTTGAGGAGTTGAGTAATGGGGCCATTGGCACAGCAAATCGGCAGGAGTCCAGTTTTATTGACGGAGTATATTTCAATCCAAAACGTTGCCAAAAAAGCGATGAAATGAAATCATACTTCGCTCTGGAAATAGCCGATTTGGCGGTTTATCCGATAATGAAGTACGCACGCAGTGGTAACAAGGACAGAAGTTTTATTGCTATTGAGGAGAAATTTCACGGCTGGCCAAACTACAGCAATAAGGGATTGAAAATCTTCCCATAAAAGCAGAAAAACCACCGTCCAGTAAACTGGAGGTGGGCGACCCGCTAACGGATCCAGGATTATATCCTGCAACGTAATTATATTATGTAGTGCTCGTATTGTCAATTTATTTGTGACTGATTCATTGAATTGGCTATTTGAGTTCTCTGGGTTTGTTGTCTAATTTTTCTAAAAATGCTGTCAGATAGCAATCTATAGCATACTGATACGAAGCTAATCTGTTAACGCTGACAGCGTCCTCACGCCCCAAAAATGTATAGGCAAGCAATCGTATCTCTTCTATGCGATTTATCAAATGCGCTACTTCGTATGCCCAATTTGCGACATTGTCGTCAAGTAATGATAGGTTATCTGGAGTTAACCAATTTAGATGAACTGAAGTTTTATTCTCTGATATCAAATTTTTGCCAGCAAGCGATATCGCTCGAATTGAGCTTAGTTCTAGACCAGCCTTTTCAACGATTAACTTAAGTGCGCGAGTCTTTTGTTTCTTGACCTTGTTATTTTTATACCAGTCGATAATGAATGATGAAAATAGTCCGAGTAAAAAACCTGTTATGATTGGGATTAATCCTGTTATGACTGGCATTAATGATGATAACATTTCGAACCATCCTTGAGAATAGTAACTATTCGCTGTTATTTTACCATTATTTTCGATTAAATGAACATATTTAAACGCCGTCCGGACGAAATTAGTCGTTCGGACGGCGAGTATTTATGAGCAAACATTGTTGTTGTAAGTTATTTCGCTTGCAGTGATGTAATTGATTGGCTTGTTCTTTTTGAACAATCCGCTTTTTTTGCAGGAAAATTGTGAACAATGGCGAATTGTAATATTTAGAAAAACGAAGGTGCACGAGCAATTGCTTGCGAGGAAGTTTATGAATTTCGAAAAAATTCGCGCCGCGTTGCCCCATTGGTTGGTATGCTACGTAATTATCGGAATAATGTTGAAAAGCGCATTGGTAACAATGATAACTTTTACGCCGGTAGTTGATTGGGAAGCAATTCAAAAAACTGGGGAGCTTTTGTTGCAATATTGGCAGTTTTATTTTGCGTTCTCGTTGGTGCTGGTGTCGTTTGCATATTTACTTAGAAATTGGCGTCGTCCGTTATTCTTATTGTTGTTGTATTTGTTAATTTCCATCGTGCTATTGATGGACGCGATTTATTTTCGCGGTTTCAAGACTATGCCCTCGGTTCACTCATTAGGGCAGACTGCCGGCGCCGAGAGCTTATTTGATGTAACAATCTCCTTGCTGCGTGCCGTAGATATTTTTTTTGTATTGGATTTTCCAATTATTTTGACATTGGTTTTTCGGCGGCGGAGCAATTTGCGGCGATTTCGTTTTAGTTGGAAATCGTTTTTGCTGGCGCAGCTAATCGTTATTGTGTTGCTAACATCGCAATTTATAGCGGTAAAATATGAGTTGTATGGAAAATATCACTTTATCATTTTCCCTTGGGACAATAATGTAACCGCACGTAATATTTCCCCGGGCGGTTTTCACTTATATAGTTTATATACCTATTGGCGCGATAGCCAACCGATGATTTTAAGTGAATTGGAAAAAAATGATATCTACAAGTGGCTGGAAGAAAATGCGGAAATTTTACCCAAGAATAATCGCTGGGCAACCTATCGCGGGAAAAACTTGATATTGATCCAGTTTGAGTCATTGGAAAATTTTGTCATTAATCAGGAATTTGACGGTCAGGAAATAACTCCTAATCTGAACCGGATGGCGGCCCATGGCTATTATTTTAACAATTTCTATGAACAGGTGAACGAAGGCAATAGCAGCGATGCCGAGTTTATGGCAAATTCTTCGGTTTACCCGCTCCGACAGGGCAGTACTTTCTTCCGGTTCCCTAATAACGACTATAATACGTTACCTAATCTTTTGAAACGCCATGGCTATTCGGCAACAGCTTTTCAAAGCGACGACGGCTCAATGTGGAATGTTCGTCCGGCGTTTGCGGCGATGGGTTTTGAGAAATTTATTACTGTATCGGAATATAATATGAACGAGTCCTTTGGCATGGGCTTTGCCGATGGACCGTATCTGCAGCAAACCGCAGAAAAACTGTCGAAATTTACCGAACCGTTTTATGCTTTCATAGTTACTATGTCCAGTCACGGACCGTTTGATATTCCGGAGAAGTATCGCGAATTAAAATTACCGCCATCGCTGGAGAAATCCAAGATGGGCGATTACCTGCAGAGTATAAATTATTCGGACCGGATGCTGGGAAATTTTCTTAATGCGCTACAGAGGTATGATTTGCTGGATAATTCAATAATAGCGGTTTATGGTGATCACGAAGGCGTACATCGCTACTACGAAGACGGTATTGCCAACGTTCAGCCAGAGCGTGACTGGTGGAAAAATAACGGTAAGCGGGTTCCGTTTATTATTTATCAGGAAGCTAAAGTCGGTGAGCGGATAACAATAACCGGCGGCGAGATCGACGTTATGCCAACATTGGCATATTTATTGGGCATTCCGGCGGAAGAGTACGCTCATTCGACCGTTGGCCGGAATCTGTTGAACACCAAAGAAGATTTTGCGGTGCTTGCCAACCGCCAAGTGGTAGGTGGTAATATTACCGAGCAATTAAAACAACGGGTGCTTAAAGGGCTTGAAGTAGCAGATACGGCAATTAAGAGCAATTATTTTTTAAATTTCTTAAGATGAATTAGAGGAGCGAATTATGGAAAAAATTTTTAAATTGATTGAAGAAAACAAAGCAGCAATGATCGCATCGATTCAAGAATCGATGCACTTTGAGAGTGTCAAAGCTGACCCGCAACCAGGCGCGCCATTTGGGGTTGAGAATCGTAAAGCGTTGGATCACGCTTTGACCTTGGCTGCAAGTTTTGGCTTCCAAACTAAGAATTTGGACGGTTATTGCGGCTACGCGGAATATGGCGATGGTGCAGAATATGTTGCGGTACTTGGGCATCTGGATATTGTGGCGCTGGGCGAAGGGTGGAGCGTGCCGCCGCTTGAAGGACGGATTGTCGATAATCAGATTATCGGAAGGGGTTGTACTGACAATAAGGGGCCGATAATTGCCGCTTTATACGCTTTGAAAGCAATTAAAGATGCCGACGTTCAGTTAAAGCGCCGCGTGCGGATAATCTTTGGTTGTAATGAAGAAAGCGGTATGAAAGACATGGAGTACTACGTGGCGCATGAACCGGCACCGGCATTTGGCTTTACACCGGATGGCGGGTTTCCGGTTGTTTATGGTGAAAAAGGCGGAATTCATCCTTTTTTCTCTATGGAAATTGTTGATAAAGGCAATGGTAGTTATATTGAGAGTATTTTTGGCGGCGATACAATGAATATCGTGCCGACTGCGGCCACGGCAATTGTTGTTACTGAAGATACATCAGGTTTTGCCAAAGCTGCTAGTGCTTTTCCCGGAATCATAGCTGAAGTTAAGCCAGGGAAAGTAGTTTTGACTGCCTCGGGAACGGCTGCGCACGGGTCGACGCCGGAAAAGGGCGACAATGCGATTACTAAGCTTATGGAATTTTTGGCAAAGCAGGAGTTAACCGGTTCAATTGCGGAATTTGTTAGAATTATAAATAGAATTATCGGTCGGGAAGTGAACGGACAGTTGCTTGGTATCGGGTATGAAGATATACCGTCCGGTAAATTGACGCTTAATTTGGCGCGAATTCGCTGCGAAAACGATGTTATCTCCATTGGCTGTGACGTGCGCATTCCCGTAACCTTTAAACCGGAGCAGGCCGCAGATGATTGTGCTCTGACTGCGGCAAATAACGGATTGCAACTGGAAATCGGAAAATTTACCCATCCGTTATATTTTCCGAAGGACAGTTATTTGGTAACGACGCTTAATGCGATTTTCTGCAAACATTTTGGAAAGGAGTTAGAACCAATCACGATGGGTGGTGGCACATATGCAAAAAAGTTGCCGAACACCGTAGCGTTTGGCATGGGAATTCCCGGTGGCAAATCCGGGCGCGAACATAATGCCGATGAAAATTATTATTTGGATGAATTGATGTTCGGTACCAGCGTTATCGCTGAAGCGATGTGTACGTTGGCTAGATGAATAGAAACTTTAAAATCGTAGTGTTCTGTTGGCTGGCGATGGGGGTGCTCTCACTGTGTGCGAATATGCTCGGCCCGTTGTTGCCGGACGTTATCAAGGATTTTTCTTTGACACTTGGTGCCGCTGGATTGCTACCGTTTGCTTACTTCTTGGCATACGCTTTTATGTCTGCGCCGGCGGGGATGTTAAATGAACGCTTTGGCGCGCGTCGGACAATGTTTGTGGCTTTCGCTACGGCTTGTGCCGCTTCGACGCTGTTTGCGCTTGCGCCAGCGTTTATAACTGCTTTAGTGATGCAGTTTGTTTTTGGAATTTGCATGGCTGCTATTGAAGTTTCGGTATTTCCGCTGATGCGGGTTGCCGGTGGCAGTGAAAATTTTGCGTTCTATTCGGTTATCATGGGGTTGTTGTTTAGCGCGGTGTCTGCGGCAAACCCTTTGCTTTACTCTTATATCAATCGCGAGCTTGCCAATAATGTTTCCGGGAATCATCTGATTAGAACGGTTGACTGGTTGACGACCGGGACGTTCCCCTGGGTTTCGATGTATTGGGTGTTGGCGCTGGCGTTTGCGGCTGGTGTGGTGTTGTTGCTGAGCATTAAATTGCCACGCCAGCCAGAAGCTGGGCGGGTGAATAACCGGTCAATTTTAGTCACATTATGGTATTTGCTAAAAAACAAAACTGTTATTGCCTTTTTCTTTGGCACGTTCTTTTATGTCGGAGTTGAGCAGAGCTGTGTTTCCTGGATGTCAAAATTTTTGCAACTTTATCACGGATTGGATCCGCAGACCGAAGGCGCTCAGGCCTTGTCGTTGTTTTGGGCGGGTGGTTGTCTGGGGTGTCTTCTGGGGATGATATTGATGAAGCTTTTTGATGCCCAAAAGGTTTTATTTGGATATATTTTTGCAGCATTTTTGTCGTTTAGCCTGGCGTTATTCGGTTCAAAAGAAGTCGCAGTTTACGCTTTTCCCGCAATGGGGATTTGCATTTCTGTGATGTGGTCGATAACTTTTTCGCTTGCGCTTAATTCGGTGCGTGAGCATCAGGAAGCGTTTTCGGGAATTCTCTGCGCCGGTGTTTGCGGCGGAGCATTTGTACCGTTTTTGGTTGGTAAAATCGCCGATTACGCTGGATTGCGAATCGGGTTGTGTTTGGTATTTTTGTGTTTAATGTATTTAGCATTATTGTGTATATGCGCTCGTCCGTTGGTGAAAAACAAGACGGCGTTCGACAAATTATGAAAAAAAGCCGCTTCGATCGAAGCAGCTTTTTTATTTATTCAATTAAGTGTTGTTTACGTTCGAGATATTCTTCAGTGTTAATAACACCTTCAGCATAGCGGCGGCTGAGAATTTCCAATGCCGTTTCAAAAGTCGCGGCTTGTTTGATTGCAACTTTTCCACAGGTGTACTTATTCATCAACCGGTAAATCCAGATTGCTGCAATAATTACTATTGCCAAGAGCGCTAACCCGAATAATATTGCAAACCCCGCGTGTACCATGTGCATAATATCTCCTCCCTGATTCATGATCATATTTCTTTCCATTACTTGCCGGCCACCACCCATCATGCCATTTCCACCATCTTCCATCATTCTGCAACCTTTTTCCATAATGTTGTTTGGCATAGATTCCACGACTCGTGTTGCACCGTTTTGCATTGTCAGTAACATATAGCACCTCCAAAATCATTTCCCTAAATTCATTATAGCGTATTGCTGTGTCAAAAATGTGTCCGACAAGGGAAAAAAATGTGAATTATTGGAAATTGATATTTTGTTCAATCTTGCAGGTGTAACATCCAGTAAATTCTATTGAGTCTGAGCCTGCCATAAATCGCGATAGGCGCCAGGTTGTGCTAATAAATCATTATGATTGCCGGATTGTACGACCATACCATCGTCCAATACATAGATTTTGTCGTAATCTTTAATCGTTGCCAGACGATGTGCGATGGCGATTATCGTCCGATTACCGGACAATTCGTCAATTGCAGCGGTGATTTCGCTTTCGGTTTCGGCGTCCAGCGCTGCTGTAGCTTCATCGAACAACAAGATTGGCGGATCATTGATCAGTGTTCGTGCGATAGCTATACGCTGACGTTGTCCGCCCGATAAACCGGTTCCGTTTTCACCCAAAACAGTATCGAATTTGTCCGGAAGTTTTTCGACAAAGCCTTGAACACCGGCTAACCGGCAAGCCTGAAGTAATTCTTCTTCATTGGCATCAGGTTTTGCCATAAGAACATTTTCGCGGATAGTACCGCGAAATAACTGGGTCTCTTGAGTAACCAGGCCAACTGCGCGGCGCAATTCGGTGAGATCGAAATCTTCCAGGTCATAATTTCCGATGGTAATGCGCCCGTTTCTCGGAATGTAAGATTTTTGCAGGAGTTTTGCCACAGTACTTTTTCCTGAACCGCTACGGCCAACGATCGCGGTTTTTTTGTTTTCCTCAAAAAGGAGATTAATTGATTTGAGAATTGGCCGGTCTGCATAAGAGAAATTTACCCCGTGGAGCTCCAGTGCGCCACAAATGCGCAGCTCGCTAAACTGACCGCGCGATTCTGATTTCTCGTTCATAATATCTCCGACACGTTCGACCGCGATTCGTGCCCGCTGCAGTGCCTGCCACATGTTAGACAATCGCATAATTGGTTCTATGACCAGTCCGGAAAACATCTGGAAGGCAATTAGTTCGCCAAGCGACAAAGAACCGTTCAACACCATGTTGACGCCCAACCATAACAAAGAGATTGTGAATATTTGCTGGATGAACTGGCCGATGCCGCCGGCGATACCGCGCAGATTGGCCACATTGAAGGCTGCGCGCGAAACTTGACTCATTCGTTCGTCATATTTTTCTACAAAAGTTTTTATCGCATTAGCGGCTTTTATTGATTGCATACCGTTGACGCTTTGCACAAGAAAAGACTGATTTTCTGTTTCAACCAGAAAAGATCGCTGTTGCAAACGGTAATAAATTGGCGTAAGTGTAGCACTTAAAATCGCAAAACAGAGCGCTGCGCCAAGTGCCAAAATAGTTAACAGGCCGCTATATTTGACCATTATCGCAATATAGACAAACACAAACAGTAAGTCCAATATTAGCGTTATCATAGAACCGGATAAAAACTGGCGAATTTGATTGATTTCATTTAAACGAGCCAAAGTTTCCCCGGTCTTGCGTTTTTCGAAATAGCTAAGCGGCAATGAAAGCAGTCGCTCAAAAAGTTTTGCACCCAATACCGAATCAATGACACCTGAAGCGTACGAAAACGCCAGCGTTCTAAACAAGCCGAATAAATATGAAAACGAAATGGCACATATGCCGGCGAAAAGCAGCGTATTGAGGGTGTCACGGGTTCTGTGAACCAGAACGTCATCAACGACTTTTTGCGTAATTATCGGAATGATCAGACCGATTAATTGAATCAGCAGAGTTAGTAGCAGCACCATTCGAATAGTCTTACCGTGTTTTTTTAGTTCGCTCCAAAACCATTTATAACCGAATTTCTGCGGCTCGGCAATGGAAAGCGGGGTTTGTTTTAATAATAATGCCCGGCCAGCGAAAATTTTTGTCAGCTCGGAAACTGGTATTAGTTGAGGAGCGGGGTTGCTCGAGCGGGTTACTTTAGCCCGGTCATTCTCGATATACGCAATCAGGCAAAAGCTGCCGTCAATTAACTCAAGGATACAAGGCATGGGCAAGGTGGACAGGTTTTTCGGACAGATAAGTCCGGTAGAAAATCCATTGGCGTTGGCAAGACGTGCCAGATCATCGCAGCTAGATGCAGTAGGTTTAGCCAATTGGCGCTTTAGTGCAGAATATTCAATCGGCTTGCCGAGTATTTGCATGGCGACGGCTAAACTATAAATTCCGCTGTCATAATTCCATTCCATAATAACCTATCGCTCTCTGAAAGCTTCGCCTGTGTATTTTTGAAAGGGTTCGAGGAAAAAATCAATTATTCGTTTTTTACGCAGTAAGATTTCGCCGGTCAAATCCATACCGGCTGTGAGCCGGGCCTTTTTATCGTTAATCATTACATAATCACGTTCCAGCTTCAAGACTGCACGAAAAGCGTATTCTTTTTGACCATTGCCAGTATCGTGTTCGATGGCATCGGGACTGACTGATTCCACCGTAGCATTAATCAGACCAAACTTTTGGAAATTGAAGGTATCCATCTTGATTTGAGCCCGCTGACCGATTTTGACAAATCCGACATCTTTGTTGGCAACCCAGCATTCGGCGGCCAGCGTATCGTTTGCCGGGACTATTGTCATAATTGCCTGTGCTTGTGTGAGTACACCACCGATAGTGCGTATGGATATTTGTGAAACATAGCCGTCTATTGGCGAGAGAATTGTTGCCTGGGAGTTTTTGCGTTCAATTTTTTCCAGTTCGGCTTGGCTTTGATCCAAAGTATGCTCGTTCTCGACGAGTTTGGTGTTCAGCTCATCGAGCAGCGATTCCCGCACGTTTGCCCGTGATGCTTCGGATTGGGTAACAGATGCGTGAGCTTTGGCAACCAGCGCTGTTTGCGATGCAAAGTTCTCCTGAAGTTCAATTTTTTTATTTTTGTAGTCGTATAATTGGAACAAGGATAAACCGTCTTGTTTATTACTGGTGTTTGCGCGGTCTTCGATGAAGGTAGAGTTTTTCAACAATTCGCGATACTTGTTTTCCGTAGCTATTTCGGCCGTCAATCCAGCTTGCGCGGCCGCTATATCAGCATCGGACAATCTTAGTTTAGAGCGGATGGCATCTTTTTTATTTTCGAATAGTATATTTTGGGCTCTAATATTTGAAACATCTTGAGCCGGATATTTCTCTTTGGTGGCATGGAAGTTTCCGCCAGTAATTAACGCCCGCAAATAATCTATTTGCATGCGATAGTAATCGGCATCGGCACGTAACCGTTTCAGGTCGGCGTGATTAATTGTCGCATCCAGTTCAACCAACAATTGGCCTTTTTTTACGAATTGTCCTTCATTTACGGCGATCTTCTTGATAACACCGCCATCCTCAGATTGGATCGTTTTAACGTAGCCCTTAGGAATGATTTTACCCGGAGCAACGGCTACTTCGTCAACGTAGCCGACAATTGACCAAATAATGCCGAAAGTTAACAACAGTACGATGGTCCAAAGTGCCAGCCGTGCGAACGGGCGGGGCGGATTATGGATGAATTCGACAGCAGACGGCAAAAATTCACGTTCGCGCCGTTTGTCGGTGTCGGACAAAAAATCGCTGAATATTTTTCTGAAAATGCTCATAATATAGCTCCGTTCGACTGTTCTTTATTGGTTGCATTTAAAAGCATACTGTAGATACCTTTGTTTTCCAGCAGCTGTTCATGGGTGCCTTGCTCGGATATTTTGCCATCATCCAAAACAATTATCCGGTCACAATCTTTTACTGAACTCAGGCGATGGGTGATGATGATGGCGGTTCTATTTGCGCAAATAGCGTGGAATTTTTTCTCAAATAATTTCTCGCTTATGGAATCGAGTGCACTGGTTGCTTCGTCAAAAATTATTATTTTCCCGTTTTGCAACAATGCGCGGGCGATAGCCAGTCGTTGGCGTTGGCCGCCGGAAAGGTTTGAACCTTGCTCGCCGAGTTCGCTGGCATATTTTTGCGGCAATTGGCGCAAAAATTCATCTGCACCGGATGTTTCGGCAGCTCTTACAATTTCGTCTAACGGCCTGCTGCCGGATAATGCAATGTTTTCCATCGCGGTTCCTTGAAAAATATAATTATCTTGTAAAACGGCTGTAGCATGTGAACGTAAAACCGCCGGGGTAATATCATCAATGTTTTGGCCGCCGACTGTTATCGAACCGCTGTCTGGTTGGTAAATACCTTGTATCAATTTCGCCAGGGTACTTTTGCCGGAACCGCTTTTACCGATTATCGCTACGCGCTCGCCGTCTTCAATGCGCAGATTAAAGTTCTCCAGAACCTTACTATCGGGTGTATAACCGAAACAAACATTGGTGAATTCAATTGTTCCACCACTCAAGCGGGTTGTCGCTTTGCCTTGTCGTTCGGAAGGTTCATTGAGAATATCACCGATTCGCTCTGCAGCAATAGCGGCTTGCTGGAACTGTGGCCAAAGGGCAAATAAATTTGCAATCGGATTGCCAGCGGATTGGGCCAGCATCTGTACTGCAACCAGTTGTCCGACGCTGATGTCGCCGTTAATTACCAGCAGGGCGCCGGTCCACAAAATCGCCATACCGCCCAATTTTTGCGAAAAGTTTGCGGTGTTGGATAACAAAACCGAAGATATTCCCATTTCGTATCCGGTTGAACCGACGCCGGCAATGAGTTTTTCCCAGCCGCGGGCGAATAATTTTTCACCAGCAAACGACTTGATTACCCGCATCCCGGTTATTGTTTCAACCGCGAAAGCGTTCATATCCGCTTCTGCGCCCCAGTTTCTTTCCAGTTTGCGGCGCAATAACGGAATTGATCGCAAAGTTATGATACCCTGAATCGGGAAAAATATTAAAGTCACCAGTGTAAGTAATGGCGACATATGATAAATAAGAATCAAAAAAATAATTGCAAATATGGTATCAATTAAAGAATTAAGTGCTGGCCCGGTCAAAAATTCACGCACACCGGATAAAGAGTTCATTCGCAGGACGGTGTCGCCGACTCGGCGTTTTTCCAAATAGGTAAAAGGCAGACTTAACAGTTTTCGATAAATTTTGGCGCCCAAGAGCAAATCGGCTTTTGCCGCGGTGTGAGAATACAGATATTGGCGAACGTAGCTTAAGATGCTTTGGCAGCTGACCGCAATTAACAGGATGACAACGATAACTACTAAAGTCGAATAGCCGCGATTGGGCATAACTTTGTCAATTACGACTTGCATGGATAGCGGCAAGAAAACAGAAATCAGTTGCAAAAATATCGAGGCGGTAATGATTTCGAAAAAACGCCAGCGGTATTTTTTGACAGGGCGTAGAAAAAAACCGAGATTAAACATCCGGATTATTTCTTTGGGGCCAAATTTGCGCGTAAACCGATAGAAAACTCCGGTGAATTTTCGCTCAAGAACTGCCAACTCAACCGAATATGGTTTATCCATTACCGGATCAAAAACCTGTAATAAATTATCGGCATAACCGGTAACAATTAAACTTTCACCGCTACTGAAACTTAACATTACCGGTAACTGTTTCAGTTGTTTGCGCAGACTGACTTTAGACGGCTTGATTTTCAAGCCGGCGATTTTGGCAACGGCGCGAGCGTCGTAGCGTTGTTTGTTCAACTCAGCAATAGCATTGCTCTGTTGTTTGTTTAGTTCGATGCCGGTCAAAGTTGCAAAGAGCAGCATGCCGGCGATAAAGTTTCCACTATTCATAATTTCTCCGGTTTACATGTTATTAACGCTGATTATAACATTGAAGTAGATACAAACAAAAGTCACTGATTATATAATCAGTGACTTTTGATGAATTATCGCGAAATTTTTACCATTTGAACCATTTTTTAATGGCTTTCCAAGCTACTTTAGCAACTGCTTGAATAAGATTCAATCCGTCGACAATCGCGATTTTCAACAACGAATCTTTTTTGGCAAGAACTGCGCTTGAAACATCAGCGGTCATTTCTAAGAGTTCGCTGGTAACGTCTACTCCGATTTTCGCTCCGCTGACAACCATATCTGCAGCCACGGCGCTAACAATGTTATTGCCCAGAGTGGTCAGTGCTGTTTTGTCAACTGAGATGCCGATTGCACCGGCTGCCAACGTTACATCGGCCAAAGTTTTTTGATAATTTGCTGTAAGGTTGCTTTGCATATCATTAACCAAATCACCAAACTCTGTTTTTATAGCGGTGTATACCTGGTTTGCTAATGTTGTGATATCGGTTTTTGGATTGCTTATTGCATTATCCAAAATTTTGTTTATCGATGCAGACAAATCACTGGTTTCTTTCCAAACGTCAGCTACTGCTTGATTTGTTACTTTGGTCAAGTCGGCATCAGCGTTATTCAGAAGTTTGAGGTAAATGGCTTTAGTAGCGTCATTCATGCCGGCACTGGAAGTTGTTTCGAACGCTGCAAATTGTGTGTGAATATCTTTACCGACAGTAGCACCGGCTGCTTGTAAATCAGTTTTCAATGCTTCGGCTATTTCGGTCACTCCTTCACGAAGCTCCACGATTGCGTCGGCGATAACACCAGTGCCTCTTACGTCGTTAACTAATTTGTTCCAGGCATCCTTGACGTTGTCCGAAATTACCGGTGTTACGATAAAGGTCGAATTTGTTGTTGACATGATTGTTGTCCTCCTCAAAATTTTTGTCATTTTGTTTTGCCGTTTGTTACTATGGCCTAATTATATAACTCAACCCTGACAAAACCCTGACAAAAGGCTGACATGATGCTGACAAAAAACCGATTTTATAATATTATAGGAAGAGTATATAAATTATTAACAAACAAGTGCAAAAAATTTTTAAAATGGAGAAAAAAATAATTATGCAGCACAAACAAACAGCCGAAGAAATTATTGCCGCTATCGGTGGGAAAGAAAATGTGTTATCGGCCGCACATTGTATAACGCGGTTACGACTGGCGCTCAAAGATGATTGCAAAATCAATAAGAAAGCCCTAGAAGAAATTGCGTTGGTCAAAGGTTCGTTTAGCACCGCTGGGCAATTTCAAATTATTCTTGGTTTGGGTGTGGTCGAGAAAGTGTTCAAAGAATTTATTGCTATCGCCGGCGAACAAATTGCCGGTAATAAAGACGCAGTAAAAGAGGCAGGAGCAAAAAACCTGCACCCGGTGCAGAACCTGATTAAGATATTGTCAGATGTCTTCATCCCGATTATTCCGGCGATTATAACTGCCGGTTTGTTGATGGGTATCAACAATTTGCTGACTGCTAAAGGAATGTTTATACCGAATCAGACAGTTATTGAAGCTTATCCGAGTTTTGCTGATTTGGCGGCAATGATCAACACTTTTGCCAATACAGCGTTCGTGTTTTTGCCGATTCTGATCAGTTGGAGCGCTGCCAAGCGGTTTGGCGCCAATCAGGTGCTGGGTATTGTACTTGGTGCGCTACTGGTACATCCGGATCTGCTTAATGGCTGGGCTTATGGTCAGGCCTCTATGACCGGAAAGATTCCTTATTGGAACATTTTCGGTCTGGAAATCCCCAAAGTCGGCTATCAGGGTTCTGTGCTTCCAAGTTTGTTCTCGGTCTATGCCATGAGCAAGGTAGAAAAATGGCTGAAAAAAATCACCCCGTCCTATATCGAACTCTTGGTTGTTCCGGTATTTACGATTGTTATTAGCGGCGTGCTGGCGTTTACAATCATCGGACCGCTTACCCGTGAGTTGGGCAATGGTATTGCCTGGGTAATGATTTGGATATTCACCAATGTCCCGGTGTTGGGCGCATTAATCTATGGCGCAGTTTTTGCACCGTTGGTTGTTACTGGCATGCACTATACTTTTTTAGCGATCAATATTCAATTATTGGCACAAACCGGAACAACTTTTTTGTGGCCGATTGAGGCTTTGTCTAACATCGCACAGGCCTCGGCTTGTGCGGCAATGTTCTTTGCTTCAAAAGAAGTCAAAACCAGGGAAGTTGCTTCAGCAGCGTCGATTTCAGCTTATTTCGGCGTAACCGAACCGGCGATGTTTGGAATTAACTTGCGCTATAGATCTCCGTTTGTTTGCGCTATGATCGGTTCGGCCTGTGCCGCGTTATTCATAACTCTTAATCACGCCCAGGCAACAGGTATCGGCGTTGGCGGCCTTCCGGCTGTTCTCTCAATTCAACCGGCGAAAATGGGCGTTTATCTGGTCGGAATGCTGATCGCGATAATTGTACCATTCGTATTGACGCTTATTGTGGCTAAACAACGCAAAGCATCAGCAGAGGTATAAAAAGATGATTGAGTGGTGGAAAAAATCCGTAGTGTATCAGATATATCCCAAGAGTTTTTGTGATACTACCGGCAATGGTCAAGGGGATTTGCCGGGAATAACAACAAAATTGGATTACATCAAATTGCTTGGCGTAGAAATAGTTTGGCTGACGCCGGTATATCATTCGCCGATGCGAGACAATGGTTATGATATTAGTGATTATTATTCGGTTAATCCGGATTTTGGCACTATGGAAGATTTAGAAATATTGCTTAACGAAGCGCACCGTCGCGGGTTGAAGATAATTATGGATATCGTTGTTAACCATACGTCTACTGAACATAAATGGTTTCAGGAAGCAAAAAAATCGCATAACAACAAGTTCCGCGATTATTATATCTGGCGCGACCAACCCAATAACTGGCAGTCGAAATTTGGCGGCAATGCCTGGGAGTATAATCCTGCGACTGATGACTATTATCTGCATTTGTTTGATGTGACGCAAGCCGATTTGAATTGGGAAAACCCTGAACTGCGTCGGGAAATTTACGCGATGATGAATTTTTGGGCGCAAAAAGGTATTGATGGTTTTCGCTTGGATGTAATTAATTTAATTTCCAAACAGCAGGATTTTTTGAACGATACCTTGGAAAACGCTATGGCCGATGGCAGAAAGTATTACACCGACGGGCCGAGAGTCCACGAATTTTTGCAGGAAATGAACGCTGCTGTTTTTTCACCTTATAATATGGTCACTGTCGGAGAGATGTCTTCGACAAGTATTGAGAATTGTGTTCGTTATACTAATCCGAACAATCACGAATTGAGTATGACGTTTAGTTTTCACCACTTGAAAGTTGATTATAAAGACGGTGACAAATGGACGAAAATGCCTTTTGATTTTTTGCGCTTAAAAAAAATAATTTCCGAATGGCAACTGGGGATGCAGCAAGGTGACGGCTGGAACGCGCTGTTTTGGTGCAATCACGACCAACCGCGTGTGGTGTCGCGCTTCGGGGATGACGGGAAATACCGTGTGCGGTCGGCGAAAATGCTGGCGACGGTGTTGCATTGTTTGCAAGGCACGCCTTATATTTACCAAGGTGAAGAAATTGGCATGACCAACGCTCATTATGACAAAATTGAACAATATCGAGACGTCGAATCAACGAATAACTTTCGGCTAAAAACCGAGACTGGGATGTCAGCCGAGGAAATGCTGGCGATCCTGCGCGACAAGTCGCGCGACAATTCGCGTACGCCAATGCAGTGGAACGCTTCTGCTAACGCAGGGTTCACTACCGGGATACCTTGGCTTGGCATTCCACAAAACTATAATGAGATTAATGCTGAGCTGGCTGTTGCTGACAACGAATCGGTTTTTCATTATTATCGCATGTTGTGTGAATTGCGGCGTAATAGCGAGACGATTTGTAGCGGTGAGTATCAGGATATAGCGTTGGATAGTCCGCAAGTGTTTGCGTATTTGCGAGTAGCTGAGCGAGAAACGCTTTTGGTTGTTGCTAACTTCTATGAACAAGCTATACTGTTTGAACCGAAGTTGAACAAAAATTATTACGGCGCAGAAATACTATTGGCAAATTATCATGACTGTGTAATTACTGATTTAGACAAAATTGAGTTACGGCCGTATGAAGCGATGGTGTTGAAGCTACTCGGCTAAAGTGTTGTTGATGGTACTGAATTGAGTAATTCGTTAAGATGTGCTATATTATGTATCGAGTTGAGGGTGGTTGATTGCAACTTGATGGGATGAACTATAAGTAGAGTACCACAGCTGAGCGCGATTCAACAATATTGTGTTAGGAGCATTATGATTAAAGGATTAGGGGCATTATTAGTAGTACTTGGGTTAGCCGCAATTATTTGGCCGGTAATGGCTGGAATAGCGAGTGTGTTATACATAAGCATGGCTTTGGTATTTGGCGGAGCGGTAGAGTTGATGCAGGCGTTTCGTAGTAACGGCGTTGGTAACAAGTCGATTTGGGCTATATTGGGAATTATAACTATTGTCTGTGGTTTTTCGTTGGGGTTACATCCTTTGATTGGTATCTCTTTTATAGTAGCCATTCTCGCCGGATATTTTATTGTTGACGGTATTTTCAGAGCAGTAGCGGCATTTTTCATAAACAGCGATCATCGGATATGGTATGCTTTTAATGGTATCATTTCACTTATTCTCGGTTATTTAGTGTTATCGTTGCTTGTCAGCAAACCACTTTCAGCGGACTGGGTATTAGGAACCTTTTTCGGAATCAATTTGATTTTTAAGGGATTTACGATAATTGCGTTTAATTCAAAAGATAATTCAAAAGTGTAATGTTGACGAATGGTGTGAAAAGTAACAGCGTGTGATAGAGTGAATAATCATCTAAGGTGGAGTCTGTCGTGGATTCCACTTTTTTTTGGAGAATTATGCATAACTCAGAAGTTTTTACATATGTCGCGTTGATGTTGGCGTCATTCATCGTCGGTATGTTAGGACGTGTGCTAAGAATACCGTATACGATAGCACTGGTAGTTTCCGGTTTGATTCTTGGTTCGTTGCAGTTGTTGCCGGGGGCGCATCTTAGTCCCGAACTGCTGTTTGCCGTATTCTTACCGCCGTTATTGTTTGAAGGTGGCATTAACATCAAAATCCAATATTTGAAGCATAAATGGCAACTGATTTTGGCTTTGGCTTTATGTGGTACAATTCTTTCGATGTGTGCAATTGGTTGGTCGATGAGTTTGCTGTGCGGCATGCCGATATTTGTTGCTCTATTGTTCGGTGCAATAATTTCTCCAACTGACCCGATTTCTGTGTTGGCAATTTTCCGTAAAAGCGGCATGAATGAACGGCTTACAATGGTGGTAGAAGCCGAAAGCTTGTTCAATGATGGTGTGGCAGTAGTGCTATTTATTGTTGTACAGCAGATAATAGTGCAAAACAGCTTTTCTTTATTTGACAGCACGCTGCTTTTTGGCAAAAATGTTTGTGGAGGAATTGCCGTCGGATTGATTATTGGATCACTTGTTGCGCTCTTGATGATGAAAACCAAAGATCATTTGCTTTGCACGACTTTGACAACAATCGCAGCTTATGGAACATATCTCTGCGCCGAGATGATTTCTGTATCAGGTGTCATCGCAGTGGTGGTGGCAAGCTTGGTTGTCGGGAATTACGGCATTTCCAAGCGCCTGTCAGCTGGTGCCTATACCGCGGTAATGGCGTTTTGGGAATACGCGGCGTTTGCCGTAAATTCATTAGTGTTTTTGTTGATTGGTATTGAGGTGGCAAAAGTTATTACTACTTCGTTTTGGCAACAACTTTTGTTTGGGGCAGTCGTTGTTTTATTTGGCAGAGCGGTCTCAGTTTACGCATTGTCGGGAATGTTTCGGCTGTTTGGCAAAGAAATTCTTCACAGCTGGCAACATATGTTGGTGTGGAGCGGGTTGCGCGGTGCGTTGTCCATGGCAATGGTAATGGGAGTTGCCATGGACTTTCCTTATCGTGATATTTTACTTTCTTATACATTTGCGGTAGTATTATTTTCGTTGATTGTTCAGGGGCTGACTGTTGCGCCGCTGATAAAATATCTTAAACTAGTCAAAGAAGATTCACGCTTGCCGCTAAAATAAGCTTGTTGACGAGGTTGTATGTTAAAAACAGAAAAAAGCTACTGGATTACTATTGCTGCGAGTATTGTAGTTGGCGGGGCTGCCGGTATCGCTATTTCGATATATCGCTATTTTGTCGAAAATGCCGCTATATTTATGGACGTGTTTTATCGAAATGCAGCCAAAACCTGGTGGTTGTTAATTGTATTGTTTTTGTTTTTGGCAGGTGCTGGATTGTTGTGTGGCTGGTTGGTGCGACATGAAAATTATATTTCCGGCAGCGGTGTACCGCAGACCCAGCAAGAGATTATTAATCCCTCCGAGCGAAATTGGCTAAAACTCATTGCGTATAAAATTTTTGGCGGAGTACTATGCTTGGGCGCCGGTTTATCATTGGGACGTGAAGGTCCGTCCGTGCAAATCGGATCACTAGTCGGTGCCAGTGTAAAAAAAATGTTCAAAACTGAAATTGATTTTAAGCTGTTATTTGGTTGCGGCGCCGGCGCCGGATTGGCGGCAGCGCTGAATGCGCCTTTGGCCGGAGCGATGTTTGCTATTGAGGAATTGTACAAAAAATTGTCACCGTTAACGTTGGTATGTGTCTTGTTGGCGTCGATAACTTCTACAATGGTTACAGAAAAACTGTTTGGCATCGCGCCGTTGATAAAAATTGCCGAGTTTCCCGTTCCCAAAGTCACAGAGTACGGAATTATTATTTTGATCGGCGTTCTTGCCGGCGTGCTGGGAGCGTTTTTTTGTAAAAGCTATTTTTGGTTATATGATCGTTGCCAAAGTATCGACGGGAAACTCAAATTTGTCGGCATTTTCCTTATTGCCGGGATCTTTGGCTTAACTACTCCGCAACTGCTGGGCGTGCGTGAAGGCTGTTTTGCAACTTCGGCAATTCAAAATTCGCTGCTTTTATGGGTAGTGGTGTTGTTTTTGCTTAAATGGCTGTTTACCATGGTGAGTATGGTGTCAAATGCTCCGGGTGGAATATTTGTGCCGTTGTTAGGGTTGGGAATGTTGCTTGGGTTAATTGCCGCTAAAAGCTGTGCAGCGCTTGGCATTACAACTGATCTGAATATGATAATGGTTTTGGTTATGGGTGGTTACTTTACAGCGATAATACGCGCGCCACTTACAGCCGTTGCATTGACCGCTGAACTTACTAACTCGTTTGTATGTTTTTTGCCATTGGCCGTTGTGTGTGTTGCAGCGATGCTGACTGCTGACTTTTTGGGAACGCGGCCGATATACGAAGAATTGGTCGAACGGAGTCTGGCAAAGGAGAAAAAGGAAAGGTTGGAAAACTGCGATGTTTGACCGTATTTGCGGAATATTGGAAATTACTCGTTGGGTGCTAATTGTTGCGGCTTTTCAATTGGCATATTTTTTTGGGCACGATGCAATCAGCCGGTTTGAAATACTGACACCGTTGGTAATTATTTCGCTATCTGGTCTGACCGGCATTGAGAGCGTATTTTTTGGTGAAACTGCAAACAAAGTATCTGGTTACGGCAACGGCAATCGACGCTATCAAATACAAAGCGGTCTAAACAATCTTGCCGTCGCGTTGACTACAGTGATTGCCTGGGCGTGCCACTGGGGGATAAATGCCTATTTTGCGCTTATGACGGCAGTTTTGATATTCTATGGAATGTCCGGCATTAATCATGCCGCGTCGGCAATCATTGACGGTAACCGAAAATGGAAAAATATCGCCCGGCCGTTCATGACTGCGCTGCTTATTGTTGCCGTTTTAGCAGTGATGTTACCGGCGCTGGGGAAATAAGCTAATTGTTTTTCTGCGACTGGTTAGTGTGATACAATAGGCCATACAAGAAGAGGGTTGAGGGTAAATAGATGATTATTATTTTGAAACCGAATGCCGAGAAAAAATCGGTTGCTGAATTAAAAAAACAGTTACATCGTTTGGGTGTGGAAGTTAAACAAATTCATGGCGAGCATTGGAATTCGCTGCATTTGATCGGCGATACCAGCCGCATTGATATACAAACCTTAAGTGTGAATTCCAGCATTGAACGGGTAATGCGCATCCAATATCCGTACAAATTGGCGAGCCGGGCGTTTCATCAGGAAGATACAATCGTACAGGTTGGCGATTTCGCAGTCGGTGGCGGCCACAAGGCATTTATCGCCGGTCCGTGTTCGGTGGAAAGTGTTGAACAGATGATACTAACTGCGAATTTGGTGAAAAGTTTGGGCGCTACCATGTTTCGTGGCGGTGCTTATAAACCGCGTACTTCACCGTACAGCTTTCAAGGATTAGAGGAAGCCGGGTTGGCAATCTTGGCAGCGGCCAGAGAATCGAGCGGATTGCCGTTTGTAACTGAAGTGATGTGTGTCGAGACTTTTGATGTCGTTGAAAAATATGCCGATATGATTCAAATCGGCGCCCGCAATATGCAAAATTTTTCGTTGCTTAAACGTGCCGGAAAGAGTCGGAAGCCGATTCTATTGAAACGCGGTTTGTGCGCGACGCTGGAAGAGTTGTTGATGTCGGCGGAGTATATTATGGCCGGCGGAAATCATCAGGTCGTATTATGTGAGCGTGGTATTCGCACATTTGATACTTACACCCGCAACACACTGGATTTGAGCGTTATTCCGGCAGTTAAAGAACTCAGCCATTTACCAATTATCGTTGATCCGAGCCATGCCTGCGGCAAGTGGGAAATGGTGGCGCCATTATCCAAAGCAGCGATAGCTGTTGGTGCAGACGGACTGATAATTGAAGTGCACCACAGTCCCAAAGAAGCACTTTGCGATGGCGCACAATCACTCAAGCCGGAAAAATTCGGGTTGTTGGTAAATTCAGTGCGCAAAATTATGGAAGTTATATAGAATGTAGTTTTCAACTATAACGAAAAGCGGAACTGCGGGAGATTATGAGAACAGATAACATCATAATTATTGGAATGGGATTGATTGGTGGATCACTGGCGTTGGCACTGAAAAATTCAGGGTTCAAAGGGATTATCCGCGGCTATGATCGGGACAGCAAAAACGTTGATATGGCGCTTGCTAAAGGCGCGGTTGATATTGTTACATCAAGCTTGGATGAAGTGCTTGCCGACGAGGGCATTGTGTTTGTCGCGACACCGCTTGGCGCGTATAAGGAAATATTTGGAGCCGTTGGAAGGCTGACGGCTGGACGACAATTTTTGGTAAGCGATGTTGGCAGTGTTAAAGGTTATGCCGAAAAATTGGCAGCGGAATTTATGCCAGAAGTAACGTTTATCGGCGGGCATCCGATGGCTGGTTCGGAAAAAAATGGGTTTTGGGCGGCTACGCCGTATTTATTTGAAAATGCTTATTATTTCCTGACACCCACAGGAAAAGTAAACAGTAGTCATGTTGAAAAATTAAAACAGATAATAGCTGCCATTGGTGCAATACCGTTAACAATTTCAGCCGACGAACACGATAAAATTGTTGCGCGCATCAGTCATTTGCCGCACCTGGCGGCAGCGTTGGTTGCCAATGCGTTGGCGACTAGCGACAGTATTAATTTTGCGGCCTTTGCTGGTGGCGGATTTCGCGACACAACCCGCATCGCCGCCAGTAATCCTGACCTTTGGCGGGACATTTTGTTGCTGAATAAACAGGAAGTGCTGCCGGAATTGGCGCAGTTGGAGCATTACATTGGCGAGCTGCGCGAAATAATTGCGGCTGAAAATGGCGTTGCGTTACGTGCTTTTTTGGCAAAAGCCAAGTTTGTGCGCGAGGGTTTGCCAAAGCACAGCCGCGATTATTTACCAAGTTTGTTTAACATTTTTGTTTCGGTTAAAGACCAGCCGGGGATAATCGCCAAACTTACGCAAATAATTGGCGAAAACAAATTAAATATTTGCGAAATCGAAATTCTGCATGTCCGGGAAAACATTGACGGTGCAATTCGAATTGCTTTTGCAAGCGAAAGTGAACAGTGTTCTGCAAAGGAATTATTGAACGACCAGGGATTTAATGTGAGCAGCGACGGAGATGAGCAGCATGTTGACAGTTAAGCGGGCAACGGCTATTAACGGGGATATTACCGTTCCGGGCGATAAATCAATTTCCCACCGTGCAGTGATATTGGCAGCAATCAGCCACGGTAAGAGTGAGATTTCCGGTTTTTTGCAGGGTGAGGATTGCAAGAGTACTATCGCTTGTTTTCGAAAAATGGGAATAGTTATCAGTGACCACAGCGGCTTGATTGAAGTGGAAGGCAAGGGTCTATTTGGTTTGAGTCAACCGGCAACTGCGCTGGATGCCGGAAATTCCGGGACTACAATGCGGTTGTTGAGTGGCATCCTCGCCGGGCAACCATTTATCAGCCGGCTTGTTGGTGATGTTTCATTGCAACGGCGTCCGATGAACCGCGTGGCTGAGCCGCTGCGGTCGATGGGGGCGCAGATTGCGGGAATTGGTGAAAAATGTTTGGCGCCACTTACGATCAACGGCGGAAAGCTCAAAGCGATTGATTGGCGGTCGGCAATTGCCAGTGCACAGGTGAAATCGGCGATTTTGTTGGCCGGGTTGTATGCTGACGGCGCAACCAGTGTAACCGAGCCGGTGTTGTCACGTGATCACACTGAACGGATGCTACGGGCGTTTGGTGCCGATGTCCGGAGTGAGGGAACCAAGGCAACGGTTGTCACTGCAAAGCAATTAGTTGCCCAAAAATTGTTTGTTCCGGGAGACATCTCTTCGGCGGCATTTTTTTTGGCGGCCGCAGCATTGCTGCCAAACTCTGAATTAATTATTCGCAATGTCGGATTAAATCCGACGCGTACCGGAATAATTGATGTGTTGCAAAATATGGGCGCGAATATTGAACTTGATAATATATCAGAAAGTAATGCCGAAATCTATGGCGATATTATCGTGCGTGGCGGCAAGCTGCGGGGAACAGAAATCGGCATAGATGTTATGCCACGCTTGATTGATGAAGTTCCGGTTATCGCCGTTTTAGCAATGCTCGCCGAAGGAAAAACCACGATATCCGGTGCGCAGGAATTGCGCGTCAAGGAATCTGACCGGATAACTGCGATTGTAACGGAGTTTCGTAAAATGGGCGCGAATATTGAAGAATTATCCGACGGAATGGTAATTCAAGGCGGAAAAAAACTGCGTGGCGCAGTGATTGAAAGTTATCACGATCACCGGATTGCGATGGCGGCGGCAATTGCCGGATCATTTGCCGACGGGCAGACAATTATTGTCAATGACACTTGTATTGATATATCTTTTCCCGGATTTTCGAAAATGCTTGCAGCGGTTATTCGCTAGATCAAAATTAGGCTTAAGTGAATTATATTTGAGGGAGAAATTTGTTTATGAAACTGGGTTATCTTGGTCCGATTGGGTCATTTACTTATGAGGCGGCGGTTGCTTTTGGCGAACGTTTAGGCAGTGATGTGAAATTAGTAGCGTTATCGAGTTTTGCCGATATCATTGAAAGTGTAGAATCAGGCGCTATTGACGGCGGTATGCTGCCGGTTGAGAATTCTACTTACGGTGCAGTAGCAACGGCGATGGATTTATTGCTTGGTTTGCAAAAAACTACAGTTTGTGGCGAGTATGTTTTAAATATTGAGCATTGTTTATTGAGCAGCGGTAATTCCGCAGACGAAATCCGTTATGTCTATTCGCATGAACAAGCGTTGGAACAATGCCGCAATTTTTTTCATCGCGAACATCCGCGAATTGAGCTGGTAAGCTGTACCAGTACTTCGCAAGCCTGCAAATTGGCGCTTGCCGGTGGCGATTATCACGGTGCAGTAGCAAGTGTTAAAGCTGCTGATATGTATTCACTGAATGTTCTGGCGCGGAATATTCAGGACAATCCCTGCAATCAGACGAGATTTTTGTACATTGGCAAAGCGATGACCCGTCCGACCGGAAACGATAAAACTTCGATAGCTTTTGCTTTTTCTGAAGACCATGCTGGTTGTCTATATGAAGTATTTAAGATTTTTGCCGAGATGAACATTAATATGACAAGAGTTGAATCACGGCCGGCAAAGCAGATCATGGGCGAATATATTTTCTTCATTGATTTTATCGGGCATCAAGACCAACCAGAAATCCTGGCGGTGCTTTCGGCAATCCAGGCTCAGACGGCTTGGTTAAAAATATTTGGTTCATACGAAAAAGCTTGATAACGGGCGCTGATCAATAGTGAATGGAGAGATAAGATGTTGAGATATCTAACGGGCGGAGAATCGCACGGTCCGGCATTGACGGGAATAATCGAAGGCTTGCCGGCCGGATTGTATGTTGACATTGAGATAATTAATCGCGATCTTGCGCAACGCCAGATGGGTTATGGCCGCGGTGAACGGATGGCAATCGAGGCTGATCGCGTTAGAATTCTATCGGGGATGCGCGGCGGGGTGACGTTGGGCAGCCCGATAAGTTTTTTGATTGAGAATAACGACTATGAAAATTGGCAAGATTATATGAATCCGGTTGCAGAGAGTAAGAATGACAAACGCGTGACGGCGCCGCGCCCTGGCCACGCTGATTTGACGGGTGCGCTGAAGTATCGGTTTGATGATGCGCGTAATGTTTTGGAACGCGCCAGCGCCCGCGAGACTGCGACCCGCGTGGTAGTCGGCAGCATTTGCCGCCAGTTGCTTGAGCGGTTCGGCGTTCAGGTTTATTTTCACGTGGTTAACATTGGCGGCATAAAAGTACAAGTTGAGAACAAGGTTGAGCAAAACATGCTTGAAGTGTTAAAGTCGCCATTATTCATGCGCGACAAAGCAGCAGAGCAACGAGCGATTGAATTGATTGATGCTGCCAAAGCTGGTGGTGAATCGGTTGGCGGAATTTTTGAAATAGTAATAACCGGAGTACCTGCGGGGCTTGGGAGCTATGTACATTGGGATAGAAAGCTGGATGCCAAATTAGCGTTTGCCTTACAAAGCATTCAGGCAATAAAAGGTGTTGAATTTGGCTGTGGTTTTGAATGTGCCGATCTTCCGGGATCAGCGGTTCACGATGAAATATTTTATAGTGCAGCACGGGGATATTCTCGTAATACTAATAATGCCGGCGGCATAGAGGGCGGGATGAGCAACGGGGAATCGATAATAATTCGTTGCGCTATGAAACCGATACCAACACTGAAAAATCCGTTACGGTCAGTAGATATTATTGATCATAGCGCCATTGTTGCCAACAGTGAGCGTAGTGACATTTGCGCTGTTCCGGCTGCAGCTGTCGTTGGAGCTGCGGTTGCGGCGACAGTTGTTGCTGAGGAATTTTTGCGTGTCTTTGGCGGTGACAGCATAGAGGAGATGGAAGCGCGATGGAGAAAGTCACAGTTAATCTAGGAAAAAACAGCTATAACATTCATATTGGTCAAAAGACATTGGAAACCGTCGGCATTAATTTTGCTGGAGCAGATAAAGTATTTGTGTTGACAGATAATAATGTAAATCGGCTGCAGCATCAGTACATCGAAAAAGCATTGGCGGCGGTAGAATATAGAATTCATGAAATTAGTGCCGGTGAAACCGCAAAATCTTTCCATAGCGTTGCTGAAATAATTACAGCGATGACGCAATTTTGCATGACTCGAAAATCTTTGGTTATCGCTTTTGGCGGCGGCGTGATTGGTGATCTTGCCGGTTTTTGTGCATCGATTTATATGCGCGGTGTGCGCTACATTCAAGTTCCAACTACATTGCTCGCGCAAACGGACAGCAGTATTGGCGGAAAAACCGGAATAAACACTGAATATGGTAAAAATCTTGTCGGTAGTTTTTATCAACCGCAAGCCGTTTATATCGATATTGACTTGTTACACAGCCTGCCACGGCGGGAATACCGAGCCGGAGTGGGCGAAATAATCAAGTATGGTTTAATTGAAGCGTGGTTGCTGGGTTATATTGATAAGAATTATAAAAAAATCATGAATTGCGATTACGAAGTAATGACCTTTTTAATCAGGGAGTGTTGCCGGATAAAAGCCAGCGTGGTGAGCCAGGATGAGGCCGAGACCAATTTGCGGAAAGTCCTTAACGTTGGGCATACTTTCGGGCATGCACTGGAAGTCGCTACAAACTATCAATACTATTTGCATGGTGAAGCAGTGTTGCTGGGGATGTATTATGAAACACTGTTGGCGAAAAAATTAAAAGTAATCGACGCTGAATACGCGGATGAAATTTTTGCTGTTATCGGAAAAACCGGGATAGATGTCAGCTTAACACAGGTTAATTTGCGGACATTGCCGAAGCTGATGAGCGGTGACAAAAAAAACACCACCGGTAAGATCAGTTTTATTCTGCCGGTCGGTCACGATAGGTATCAGGAGCAACAGTTATCGCTTAGAATCGTCGAAGAATTTTGTAGTAATATCTAGTAGAATGGTGAGGAACTATGACAGAATTGGAAGAGTTGCGGCGCGAAATCAACGAATGTGACCGGGAAATCGTTCAAGTCATGATCAGGCGGTTGGCAGCGGTTCAAGCTGTCGGTGAATATAAGAAACTTAATAAACTTGGGGTTTACCAGCCGGAGCGTGAACAAGCAATTATTGAACGAATTGCTAATATGGTTGCCGATGGCAAGAAAACAGCCAAAATCGTTGAGTTGTATAATTTTATAATGAAGCAGAGCAGAAACATTCAGATGCAGCAGTGCATAAACGACAACATTGTTTTAACAGGCTTCATGGCCTGCGGAAAAACTACAGTCGGCAAAGAATTGTCAGAAATTACTGGCTACAGCTTTATTGATACCGACGGCGAAATTGAACGTTTGCAGCAAAAAAAAATTGAGGCTATTTTCATCGAGCAGGGGGAAGCTGCGTTCAGGAAATATGAACGCGCGGTTGTAAAACAATTGTCTGCACGGCGGCAGTGCATTATTGCTTGTGGCGGTGGCTTGGTTTTGGATGATAGTAATGTTTGTGTACTTCGTAATAACGGTAAATTAGTTTGGCTTAAACTTGGCTTGACTGAAGTTATGAGACGTTTGAAAATGTCTGGCGGGAGGCCATTGGCGGATGGGATTGAAGCAACTGAATTGGTGCAATTAAACAACTTGCGGCTTGAAAAATATAAAAAAGCCGCCGACATCACAATCGATGTCGACGGCAAAAGTGTTAGCGAAATATGTGCTGAAATATTGAAAAAATGTATGCGCTAAGTTGTAATTTATTCGTCGGCGCAAGCTTGATGGGCTTTTTTCAGGAACGGGATGGCAAAAATATAGAGAATTGCGATGAGTAACATCGCCGCCGCGCAATACATAAATAATTCGGCAAATTTTCCGGCGTATAATCCGACCGAGGCGGTTACATTAGCATCCATTCCCGACCAGGCAGTCAATAATCCGGATACATAGCCACCAGCGGCCATCGAGAAAAACATTGCGCCCATCATGAAACCGGTGATTTGTTTGGGTGACAGCTGGACGATTAGCGATAAACAGATCGGGCCGCTGAGTACATCGGAAATTGTAAAGACAAAGAATCCTAAAATCACCGGCCAAATTGATGCCATCGCTCCACCCATTGAACTTCGCGCAACCAAACCGAAGATCAAGAAACTGAGAGCCATCGCCAGTAACGCGATGAAAAATTTCACTGGCGTCCCGGGTTCTTTTTTTATTTTCCCGAGCAATGAATAAATCCAGGCCAAGGCCGGTGCCAAAAAAAGAATAAAACCGCTATTAAATAGTAAACTTGCCGCTCCGGAAGAAATTGATATTCCGAAAACTTGCATATCAACCACGCGGTCCATAAACAAAATAATTGAATCGCTGACTTGCTGATATAGTGAAAAATAACCGATTTGATACACGACGTATATCAAAATTGCCATTATACCCAGCCGGTCACGCCGGGACTTGTATTTTATCCAGTAGCCAATTATCGTGGCAATAACAACTACGCCGCTTAATAGCATAAAGTAATTGGTAATTTCTGAGAAGAGGAAGAAAAAAACTACAATTGGTAAGGAAACAACCAAAAGCAAGCCGATCCAAACTTTATTGGAGATACCCAATGATGTTCCGCCTAACGCCGGTTTGGCGTTGACGCGGTCAATTTTTTTGAAAGTACGCATGCCGCGCCAGAAGATTAACAAGCCAAAAAGCATTCCGATAGTTGCAAATGCAAATCCGATACCAAAGTTGTCGCTGCGCTGTGCAATTTCGGCAATTGATGCTGATAACAACGATCCGATATTGATGAATAAATAGAAAACTGTGTAAGCACGGTCTATCCGCGGGTCGCCGTCGGTAAAAAGTTCGCCGATAATTACCGATATCGAAGATTTCAGCAGACCGGTACCAAGGATTATTGTGGACAGTCCGAGAAAAAAACCATTTAAACCGCCCAAGTTGATTGCTAAAATCAGATTTCCCAGAAAAATTCCGAGACCGCCAATTAAAATCGCGTTAACCTGCCCTAAAAATTTGTCTGCCAACCAGCCGCCCAGTACTGGCGACATCCAGGTAAAAGAAATATAGGTTCCGACAATCAGGCCGGCGCGTTCATCGGGAATCCCCAAGCCTTTGGTTAGATAGAGGATGAGCATTGACATAATGCCATAGTAACTGAAACGTTCCCACATCTCGGTACCGGAGAGATAATACATGCTCCGTGGTAAAGAATTAGTGTCAGGAGATTTAACCATCTGCGCCTCCACAATCATTTATACTAAATTATATTCGTTGGATAGTATTATTACAAATAAAAAGCGATATAATCAATGGCGCGGTAGGCAAAATATCAATTGCGGTTTACTCACATATTGAATATTTCTTTAGAATCGTGGATAATATCAGACAAAGCAAAAAATCAGGCTTAATTTCGTTGTTAACTTGTCGTCGTGATTTTTTGCGTATACGATTTAACCTGCACGTATAGTAGTAAACGTAAAAAGTCAATAACTAGGAGGAGCTATGGCGAAACAAAAAACAACAGCAAAGGACGCGCAGGAACGCCCGTCGGTTGTGGCGCGGCAGTTTATTGAGGCAGCCCGGCAATCGGCGAAAGAGCGCGGCGACAGTTTTGTTGAGTTGGTATCGGGAGAAGTTCACAAAGCGCTTAATTGGAAAAGCCGCTTGCCGTTGGTTTGTGATGCAATGAAAAATTCTATGCGGCTGGGCGACCGAGTTATTCATACTACTCCGAGCGGTAAAAGTTCTACGATTACCATCCGTTACTATACCGATGAGCGAGTTGAAGTAAAGCCATCATTAGCAACTATTGCCGAAAATCAAACCAATTTTTCTGAAGAGTTTTCCCGTTTGGCGGAAACGAAAATCTGCAGAGAGCGCAGCCGAATTCTTCATACGGTTGTTTCGGTAACTTTTTGTTTCTTATCGGCAATGATTGGATTTGTTGTTGCCCGGGCTATTTTTTCAAGACGAGAAGATTAATGCCGGAAAAGAAAGCAGAGACGAAATATTCGCGCCGGTTTTTGTTATTTTCGGCAAGTTTTATTGTTTTTTTGTTGACCGCTAATATTGCCTCGGTAAAGATTTTCGATTTTTTCGGTGTATTTATGGATGCCGGAACGATTGTTTTTCCGCTTAGTTATATTTTTGGTGATGTGTTGACCGAGGTTTATGGTTTCCGGCGTAGCCGGATGATTATTTGGTTAGGATTTGCCGGGAATTTGTTTTTGGTGCTGACGCTAATGATTGCCGAAATATTGCCGCCGGCGCCGTTTTGGGACGGGCAGGCTGCCTATTCGCGTATATTGGGTTTCATGCCGCGGATTTTTGTGGCGTCATTATGCGCTTACCTGGTTGGTGAATTTTTGAATTCTTACGTATTATCAAAATTGAAAGTTTCTTGCAAAGGTCGTTTTTTATGGCTGCGAGTGGTGTTGTCAACGATTGTCGGACAACTGTTTGATTCGATAATTTTCGGAGTTATCGCTTTTGGCGGAACAATACCGCTGGTTGATCTGCAAATCTATGTATTGGTGCAATGGGGCTTCAAATCCGGTTATGAAATGCTAATTTCGCCGGTAACCGTCAGAGTGATTGCCTGGCTTAAAAAGAAGGAACAACTGGATACTTATGATTACGGCGTGCGTTACAACCCGTTTAAGATTTGGGAATAACTATAAAGCCGCAAAATTTCAAAGAAGAGATAGAAAAGATGCAAAAAGAAATCGGTAAAAATGCGTTTATATATCCGATGCCATTGGTGTTAGTTGGCACAAAAGATGATGACAAAGTAAATTTTATGGCAGTTGGCTGGGTGGCGCGGGTTAATAATCAACCACCGTTGTTTGCGATTGCTATAAACAATGGCCATCTGACTAACGAAACTATTCGTAAGACCGGAGAATTTAGCATTAACGGTGTAAGCGCTGCGCAAAAAGATGTTGCGGATTATTGTGGCATGAATTCCGGCCGAAAGATTGATAAAGGTGCTTTGTTTGAAACAGTGTATGGCGATTTGAAAAATGCGCCGCTGATTGCTGATGCACCGTACAGCTTGACTTGCAAGTTGACCCAGACGATCGATTTGCCGACCAATACCTTGTTCATTGGCGAAATCGTAAATGCTTATTGTAAAGAAGAATGCATGACTGACGGCAAACCGGATCTGGCGAAGATCGATCAGCTGATTTTTACAATGCCGGATTTGAAATACTATTCTTGCGGTGAAACGATTGGTAAAGCTTGGAGCGATGGCACTAAATACAAAAAATAAAAAAATCAGCCGACTGTGCAATTTGCATAGCGCGGCTGATTTTTTTTTTGTGGTTATTTCGTTTTTTCCAGATTGGTGTGTGGCGCTTGCCGGTATTTCAAATAAAAACTAAGCGATTTCGCGATCCGGTGGCCGGCGATGGCAGCCGAAACGAATGCCATTATTGGTACCAACCAGCCGGATTTCATCAACGGCGAATTTATTGCGCCGAGATAGCCGGTTGCGATGCCGTTGCCCACGCAAAACAGTGTTGCGAAGATTATTATTGGATCTGCCGGAATGGCAATCAATTTTTTGATCTTATCAGCTTGAATGTCAATTCTTTTGTGTATCAGCATTGATAGAATAAACACACCGACCATGCCGGTTATGTAACACAGTAGCGCGGTGTCGTGATATTTGCCGCCAATTACTGCGGGCAGAGTAAGAATCAGGAACATTACCGGTGTAAACGCCAGGCGCTTGACGGTGATAACGGCCGGACGCCATTTGTTAATAAGTGACAAACCGATATAGATGATCAGTGCGTATACAAACAACGGGAAATAAAGCAAAACATTGCCGCCGATGCCGAAAATGGTGTGTAACGAGATGTATTCACCATGTACTTTGTGTACCGCCAGAAAAACGATGAGTGCGATGATTAGCCATTTGGGATTAAACTGTTTTTTCATTGCATTAACCTTTCAAAATATTCCTTATTTAAAAATTAATTGCTATAATATTTTTTAAGAATTTTGCTTAAATCGTACTAAGGAGAAATGATAAAAATGATAAGAAACTGGGCTTTAAAAGCTGCCTTGGCAGTGGTGACTCTTGTTGTTTTAAGTTTGGCCCAAATACCGCAATGTGATGCGAAAAGTTGGAGTTTTGCTCTGATTAGTGACACGCATGATTGTGAGAAAGTAAATACTCCGACCGGAGTAACTCCGGCGTTGCTCCCGATTTTAGAATTTATTGTAAGTCAAAAACCGGATTTTGTAATTGAAACTGGCGATTTAATTACTGGTGTACTTACCAAGTCAACGTCGCCGGTGTATGAAAAATATTCAAAACAGTATTCCAATTACATGGCAACTGTAGCAATATTGGCTGAAACTAACATTCCATTATATGTTATCCGTGGTAATCATGATTACGGCCGAGATAATCGTGACACAAATTGTTATCATGCATATATGAGTATCATCGCAAATAAAATGCCGCAGACCGGGCCAGAGGCTGAGAAAGGTTTGACATATAGTTTTGTGCATAATGGAGCAAAATTTATATTAGCTGACCAGTTTGTTAACGGCAAAGATAGAATGCCGACGCTTAACATTGATTGGATAAAAACTGAAGTCAATAACGGAAAAAATGAAAAGTATGTGTTTGTATTTGGACACAGTCCGATGTATACGCCGAACGATATGGAGAGCAAGCATCACTGGAACATGTTTCAGCAGCAGAATTTGAGGGATGAATTATGGAAAACATTGGTTAATGCCGGTAATGTAGTGGCTTATATTTCAGGGCATAAACATTTATACTGTCGCGGAGTTGTGGAGGGTATACCTCAGCTGGTTATTGGCGATTTGGGAACGCTCGAATCATATAATCCAAAAGATGCAGATAAAAGAATTGCCGACTTATCTCCTCAAGAATCGGTCAACAGTGCCGATAATCATCCGGGCTGTATGATTATTACAATTAATGATAATAATACCATAACTGCTGCGGAATATTGGCTGTATGGTAACAACGTGCAGCTTCACGATGAGTTTAAGCTAAATTCTAATAATTAGCGGATTTGAACACTGCTTTTGTTACTAAATCAACCCGTGAATAATTTGGTACGCCGTTAACTACATGACACATCAGATAGCCAAATCCCGGTTCACCGATATCCCAGTCAATATTCGAGCAACCGGCAACTCCGGCAATAAATGACTGCACGTTGAATATTTGCTTGTGGTCGTAAGTGTGAATGTGACCGAAAAATGCTCCATCCGGCTGGGTTTGTTTTATTACAGCAATCATTTCGGCGCTGCCTTTACCTACGGAAAATTCCCAATTTTCCCATTTCGGCGGCATGTGCGTGGCAAAAAAAGTACTGCGCTGACGGTCAGTCAATTGCTCGCGCGCCCACTGCAAAGTCGGGTTGTCGATAACATAAGTGGCGCTGTCGGCAGAAACAATCTTCAACCCCAGTTCCGGAGAATCTAAAACATAATCAGCTGGCCCGACATAACGAATATAGTTGGCGTAAGCTGCCTTTCGTTTGGCCGGAGTTGAGACTTTATCTGCATAGGATTCAGGTGAGGGCATTTCCATGTTCAGCAGGTCGTGATTGCCGATTACCGGAAATACCGGCAAATTGGGAACTTGAGAATAGATTTCGTTTAAAAGTTGGACAAATTCAGCTTTCTCGCCAAAAACGGTAAAATCGCCGACCAGCAACACAAACAAAGCGCCGTCAGCTTGAGCAGCCTTGAGCAGGTTTGTAAACCGGGGATAAACATTATGCGGGTCGGCGGCAATCACAAATTTGAAATCTTCTGAATCCACACCTTTAGCAATTTTTTCCCAAAACAGAATTTGCGAATGTTCATATAACCGCGGCAGATAAGCGGCCGCTGATGCCGTTGAGGCAAACAGCAACAGCAAAGCCAAGAAACAAGCGATAATTTGCATTGCGTCCTCCCGCATTTATAAACAACTATAACCATAATCTTAATTCGACGCTAAACAAAAATCTCCTGCCGCAAACCAGCGAATTATTGTACAAATGAAAATGATTGCAATCAAATGCTGCGAGGAGTATATTTTAGGCATTGTATTAATTGGAAAGCTAGGACAGAATTGCTTAATGTGAGTTAAAGCAAGTGGAGTTAAAGTATGAAAACTGCAGTTATTGGTGCCGGCAGCTGGGGCACAACCATCGCCGATCTCATTGCCCGTAATGGTTTTCCGGTAAAATTGTGGGTGCGTCGTGCCGAGCAACTGGTGGCGATTAAGGCAGCGGGCGAAAATGAACGCTATTTGCCGGGGAAAACTCTGGCCCAATCAATTGAATATTCCGCTGATATCGTGGCTGTTGCGGCGGCTGCTGATGTTGTGTTTATCGCCGTACCCTCACATACACTGCGGGAAGTGCTGCGTCAGCTGGAAACCGCGATAAAACCCGCGGTGATTTTAGTTTCGGCAATTAAGGGAATCGATACCGATAGCCTGCAACGGATGTCCGAAGTAATCGCTGGTGTTTTTCCGCATAATCCGCTTGCGGTGTTGTCTGGCCCGAATATCGCCAAGGAAATCGCTGCGGGGTTGCCGGCGGCGGCGGTAGTTGCTGCAAAGAATTTAGCAGTTAGCGAACAAGTGCAGCAGCTTCTTGTGTCGGATAATTTTCGGGTATATACAGCTACCGATGTTATTGGCGTAGAATTGGGTGGCGCGTTAAAAAATGTAATGGCAATCGGCGCCGGAATTGTCAACGAACTGGCGCTGGGTGATAATCTGCGCGCAACTTTTATGACCCGCGGCTTGGCCGAGATGATTCGCATGGGCGTAGCATTGGGTGCTGAACAACAGACTTTTGCCGGTCTGTCTGGGCTGGGTGATTTGATAGTCACCTGCACGAGCGTTAATAGCCGGAATTTTAACGCCGGACGGATGTTGGCACAGGGCAAAAGTGTTGAAGAGATAAACAAGAAACTGCAAATGGTTGCCGAAGGGTTAAAAACTACGCTTGCGGCCAAGCGGTTGGCAGATAAATATGGTGTGGAAATGCCGATCGTGGAAGCTGCATATCAAGTTATTTACAAACAAGCCGTGACGTTGACAACTTTGCAGCAATTAATGGCGCGCGATAAAAAATCCGAAACAGAATAAATTTGTCGGTATAGAAGGAGAAGAGGATGAAAAAAACTCGTGATAAGGGAGTAGCTGAATTCACTGTAAAAGCAGTTGTTACAGGAATAGTGCTTGGGGTTATATTCGGCAGCGCCAACGCTTATCTTGGATTGCGCGTCGGTATGACTGTGTCGGCATCGATACCGGCTGCGGTAATGACGGTTGCACTGTTTAAATTAATGAAAGCCGAGAATCCGCTGCTCGAAGCGAATATTTCCCAGACAATCGCATCAGCCTCGACGGCACTCGCGACCGGGACGATTTTTACGATTCCGGCGTTGTTCATGTGGGGGGTAATTCCGCCGTATTGGCAAGTAGTTGCGTTGTGTTTTCTCGGCGGCGTGCTGGGAATATCGGCGATGATTCCGTTACGCCGGTTGCTGATTGTGGAATCGGCGGCTGAACTGCCTTACCCGGAAGGGACGGCCTGCGCTGAAGTGCTGCGGGCAACAACTTCGGGAATGAGCGGCGGCAAATGGATTTTCTATGGATTGGGATTGGGGGCGTTTATAAAAATTCTGCTGTCGGTGGTGTTTCTGTCACCGGCGGTTATTTCGCTGAATCTGAGCTTTCTGCCAAGAGCTCAACTGGCTTTGGAAATTGCGCCGGCGTTAATCGCGGTCGGCTATATTCTCGGCTATCGTTATTCAGGGATATTGCTGGCCGGTTCACTGTTGTCAGCAGTTGTTATTATTCCGCTGATTTATTATTTTGGTATGAATTTGACCGTTCCGTTATTACCATCTACTAAAGGATTAATCAGCACGATGAGTTCTGATGATATCTGGAGCAAGTATATCCGCTATATCGGCGCCGGAGCGGTAGCTTTTGCCGGTATTGTAACCGTGATAATCAGTATTCCGACGATGTATAACGCTTTTATGGCAGTCAGTCGCGGTATCGGCAAACACATTGGCGACCGCAACGCGGCACCGGTAACGATTGAGCGGACCGACCGCGACGTACCGCCGACATTTATTATTGCCGGTATTCTGTTCGTAGTTTGTGTGGCAGCGTTGGTGCCGGGAATATTCTCCGGTAATCTTCACTTCGGCGCGCGGTTGGTTTGTGCCGGCGGCGTGGCAATATTTGGCTTTTTGTTTGTTACAGTCGCAGCACGGATTGTCGGTTTGGTCGGCGTTTCCTCGCAGCCGACGTCCGGCATCGCCATTGCGACGATTATGGGTACGTCCGGTTTGTTTTTGCTGTTTGGCTGGACTGATGCATCGGCAAAAATTGCGGTATTAACTACCGGCACGATTGTGGCGATTGCGGCTTCAAAAGCCGGTGATATTTCCCAAGACTTAAAAACCGGATTTCTGGTCGGCGCCACTCCGGCAAAACAACAATTCGGCCAGCTGATTGGCGCGGCGTTTGCCTGCTGGTCGGTAGCTGCGACTGTTATGTTGCTCGGCAGTACCTATGCCTTTGGCAGCAAAGAATTGCCGGCGCCGCAGGCGACGTTGATGAAAACGATTGTCGAAGGGGTGCTGTCCGGTACGATGCCGTGGGATTTAATATTCATGGGCAGCGGTATTTCGGCAATGGTGATGCTCTGCGGAATTTCCGGATTGGCATTTGCGGTGGGCGTCTATCTGCCGATTTCACTCAATATGTCAATTTTTGTAGGCGGTTGTTTGCGTGTTCTTGTTAACCGCGGCCGAAAAAACAGCCCAAAATCAGCGCTTAGTGAAGATGCTGATCCCGGGGTGCTTGCGGCATCCGGGCTAGTTGCCGGCGAAGGGCTGGCCGGAGTGCTGATCGCCGGATTAGTAGCGCTGGGATTTGTGCCGAAATCTATGGATCCACGCTTTAGCGGGTTGATCGGCGATTTTGTATCTCTTATTATCGCCGCGGTAACTTGCTGGTTTATTTACCGGGCAACGCGAAAGAAAGTGTAACAGCGTCAAGTCTGGTGGAATAAGAATGTTTATTGAGCTCTTGAAAAACCAAGAGCTCTTTTTTGCGATGAATTTCACGCTGCGCAGCAGGAAAAAAACTTAATAACGGCGAATATATTAAACTTGAAATTAGGATCAAGAAAAAACCAATTTTGTAAAGAGGGATTGAATTTCATGAGTAAGATGTTTGCGCATGCCCAAAAATTGGGCAAATCGTTTATGTTGCCGATAGCGGTGTTGCCGGCGGCCGGATTATTACTGGGTATTGGCGGGGCGTTATCGAATCCGAACACCGTTGCTACTTATCCGATTTTGAACATTCCGTTACTGCAAGCTGTTTTTGTCGTTATGGCAAACGCCGGTGAAATCGTTTTTGCCAATCTCGGTGTGATTTTTGCCGTCGGTATTGCGATTGGGTTGGCAAAAACCGATAAAGGAACCGCTGGATTAGCTTCATTAATTGGTTATTTGGTAATGAATGCGACCGTGCGGGCAATTTTGATCATCACCGGTACGCTTGCAAAAACCGGACTGTCAGCTGTCGGACAAGGAATGATTCTTGGGGTGCAGACGCTGGAAACCGGTGTGTTCGGCGGAATTATCTGCGGGATTATGGCGGCATTACTGCATAATCGTTATAATAAAATTGAGTTGCCACAATTCCTCGGATTCTTCGGCGGTTCGCGGTTTGTGCCGATAGTAACGGCGTTTGCAGCAGTTATCCTCGGCGTTGTTATGTATTTCATTTGGCCGCCGGTGCAGCACGCCATCTTAAATGCCGGCGGAATAGTCGACAAGACCGGTTATGTCGGCACCTTGTTCTATGGAACTTTTCTACGGTTGTTAGGTCCGTTTGGATTGCATCATATTTTTTATTTGCCGTTTTGGACAACCGGGTTAGGTGGTTCGGAAGTTATCGCTGGCAAACTTGTTGAAGGCACCCAGAAAATTTTCTTTGCCCAATTGGCGGACCCTTCGACGGTAAAATATTATGTAGGTACTTCACGGTTTATGTCCGGCCGGTTCATAACGATGATGTTCGGATTGCCGGGCGCGGCGTTGGCGATTTACCACTGCGCGAAGTCGGAAAACAAGGCGAAAATCGCCGGATTGATTTTTTCGGCGGCATTAACGTCATTTATGACCGGTATAACCGAGCCGTTGGAATTTATGTTTTTGTTTATAGCGCCGTTTTTGTATGTAGTACATGCGGTATTTGACGGATTGGCATTTATGCTGGCGCATATGTTCCAAATAACCATCGGACAAACTTTTTCCGGCGGGTGTATTGATTTTATTTTATTTGGAATTTTGCAGGGCGAGACAAAAACCAATTGGATGTACGTTCCGGTTATCGGGGCATGTTGGTTTGCGCTGTATTATTTCACGTTCAGGTTCTTAATTGTCAGATTTAATATCATGACACCCGGACGGGAAGACGAGGATGAAATTGAGGCCGTTGAAAACGTCAAAGGTTCAGCGCGTGCAGAAATGATAATTTCTGCATTAGGCGGGAAAGCGAACATTAAGGAAGCAGACTGCTGTGCGACCCGCCTGCGGATTACCGTGGCTAGTTCCGGGAAAATTGATCAGGCGCTGCTCTCCAGGAGCGGAGCGCGCGGCGTTATCATCAAAGGTAACGGTGTTCAGGTGGTATACGGACCGCATGTGACAATTATCAAAAATGAAATTGAAGAGCTGCTGGAAGCCGGGAAATAGAACAGGGAATAATAAATGAATTTTACCGCAATAGATTTTGAGACGGCGAACAATTATATGAACAGCGCCTGCAGTGTAGCAGTGGTGCGCGTGGAGAACGGCAAAATAACAGCGTCAGCACAGCAGCTGCTAAAACCATACATAATGCAGTTTAATCCGTTTCATACCAGCATTCACGGTATTCGTTCGCAAGACGTGCAAAACATGCCGAAATTCGACAAATATTGGGCGGAATTAAAACCATGGCTGGACGGGCAGACGGTGATCGCGCATTATGCCACTTTTGATATGAGCGTTTTGAAAGCGCTGATGAGTTCTTACAATCTTGACAAGGCCGATTTTGAATATTATTGTTCGTGCACAATTGCCCGTAAAGTTTGGCCAAAACTCATAAATCACAAATTATCTACCGTTGCCGGACACATCGAATTTGATTTTCGTCATCATGATGCGCTCGAAGATGCGCGCGCCTGTGCGATGGTTGTGTTGCAAGCCATGCAGCAAGAACAGGTAACGGAACTCCGGCAGTTGGCGAAAAAGTTGTTGCTGAAGGGGAAGAAATTTTGAGGTAGCTATGAATTCAAAAAATCCGTTTATGAATAAGAATTATCTGGATATCAGCGCTTCATTGAATAAAATACTTATGGTGGAGATTCCGGGGTTTCCCTATTCGCGGCAAATTGCCGGGCATTCGGCACAGGCGGTTTTGTCCAGTGAAGCGATAGCAACATTAGTGCGCGAAGCGTTCGACTTGCCGAACGATACGCCGCGAAGCGCTGCAATCGGCGTTTTACACCGGCAGCTTGTTGAAGACCGGTTTGAAGTACGGGAAAGGGCGGAATTAGTTTGTGAAGAAATTGCGTTAAACATTGGTTGTTTATTGTTGATATTAACCAAACAGAACATCAACAAGAATGCTGCGCGGTTAGATTGGGATGCTACGCAGTGGGCGTGGTGGCAATCCGTGGAACGGGTTGTTATCGGCGGCGGGGTGCTGGCGGCAGCAGTCGGTGAAAAGGTTTATGAATATATTAACCGGCATTTTATTGACACCGGCTTAATCGATATTAGTGTGGAATTGTCAGCCTGCGCCGAATACATGCCGTTGGTTGGAGCGGGTAATAAGTTAATCAGTATGGGAATGCCGGGCTGCATACTGGATTTTGGCCACAGCTCTTGCAAACGGGCAATTTTTGCGCGCGACGAACAATTGGAAATGCTGAGTAAATGTGAATTAGGCAATGAAGTGGCTTATGATGCCGCCAGCAACAATCGCGAAGTCGCTCAGATATTGAATGGCCGGATTGTCGAAATTGCTTGTGCAACAGTTACCGCGGCCGTCGAGCGGATAATTGGTTTGCGTAAAATCGGCCTGGTAATTTCGATTGCCAATTACTACGATGGCCGGCATTTTGCCACTCGCGGCGGTTATGCCAAACTGAATTTCATCAGCAATGACTATTGCCAATATCTGACAAATGAGATTAAACACCGCACCGGTGTTGATGTCGAAATAAGTTTTGTACACGATTGCACCGCGGCGGCGTTATCGATAACGGACGAGTTGAAAAAAAAGACGGCTGTTGTTGTTCTCGGTACCGGACTGGGCGCGGGATTTTGCAGTTGATTGCTGATACCCATTCAGCGTGGTAGAATGTCAATAGATATGGAGGGCAGAGTTATGAGCGGAAATGCGGTAAAACAGGATATTGCTCCGTTGCTGGCAACGGAATCATTCATTTGTGATATGGACGGCGTTATTTATCATGGCAATATGCTGTTGCCGGGCGTGGTTGAATTTGTTGCCTGGCTAAAAAAGCAGAGGAAGAAATTCTTGTTTTTGACCAACAATCCGAACAAAACGCCCCGGGAATTGAGCGAAAAGTTGCAACGGTTGGGTTTGGATATTTGTGAAGATAATTTCTATACCAGCGCTTTGGCAACTGCTTCGTTTTTGGCGCAGCAATGTCCGGGTGGCAGTGCTTATGTAATTGGCGAAGCCGGAATAACCAACGCCTTGTATAACGAAGGCTTTTCGATTAACGATTCCAATCCGGATTATGTGGTGATAAGCGATTCCAGTAATTATAATTACGAAAAACTGGAAAAAGCGGTCAATTTGGTTATGCGCGGTGCCAAGTTAATCGGGACCAATCCGGATATGACCGGGCCGATTGAAAATGGAATTATGCCTTCGACTGGGGCGCTAATCGCGCCGATTGAGCTTGCGACCAATCGCAAAGCGTATTTTGTCGGCAAGCCTAATCCGCTGATGATGCGTAATGCCTTAAAAAAACTTGGCGCCAACAAGGATGATGCGGTTATTATCGGTGACCGGATGGATACCGATGTTCTCGCCGGTATCGAGGCGGAAATCACAACCGTGCTGGTATTGAGCGGCGTTACCAAGGTTGAAGATTTACCGAACTTTGCTTATCGGCCGCATTATGTACTAAACGGTGTGAAAGATTTGGTAAAATAAATAGTAAGCGCTGTTAAGAATGGAGTTAAAATGAAAAAAATCTTTAAGAATAAAGCTGCGCTGCTATTGGCTATGGCAGTTGTGATTTGCCTGACTTTGGGAAACGGCTGTGCAACGGTATCGGCATCAACGGTGACCAAGGAAATCAATCTGAACGGATTTGATATCGTGAGCATCGGCGGTTCTTGGGATGTAAAAATTGTTCAAGGTGCGCAATATAAAATCACCGTTACTGCGCCGTCGGAATATATTGACAGTGTTTGTACGTTGGATGGAAGAAAGCTGACGGTACAGCAGCTGCAATCAAACTGGTCGTGGCTGCGTTTTTGGGAGTGGTCGTTTGACGGAAGAAATAAAATTCAGATAACTGCACCGGATATGAAAAAAATAAGTTTTTCCGGTTCAACCGACGGCAGTGTTTCCGGTTTCAAAAGCGCTGATTTGCAGGTAAACAGCAGCGGGGCATCGGATTTGAACGTGACAAATTGTGTGCTGCAAAAGATGTCGATTTATTGTTCAGGTTCGTCGGATGTTGTTATCGGTCAGAGCGTGCTGAATAATTTATTTGTAGATTGTGCCGGTTCATCCAAAATTGCTGCGAGCGGTTGCTCCGTTGAAAGGCTGTCGTTAGATGTTGCCGGTTCGAGCCGGTTCACGTTTACTGACGGTAAAGTAAAGGACTTATACATATCGTTGGCGGGCTCGGCAAACGTTGTTATTGATAAGATGGTCGGTGGCAAAATGACCGGCAGCATGAGTGGTTCGTGTAACCTGACCTATTCGGGAGAAATATCAGGTTATGGTGTTGAAACCAGCGGTTCGTCAAAAGTACGGATGAAGTAGAGTTTGTTTTTAATGAATAGTGATAATAAAAGACTGCACTGAAATTTTCAGTGCAGTCTTTATGTCGTCATATTTGAAATATAAAAAATGATTCAATGCAAAAAACAATTGTTGCAATATGCAACAATTGCGTGATACAATTTCGTTGCGTGAAGATTAAACCTTTGAAGAAGGGAGGAGAAAAATGAAGAATTATCAAGTGGTACGTGATATATCGCGGTTGCTGGTGCGAAAACTCGGGCTGTTGCGCAAGAATGATGCAGTATGTTGCGGAGTGTCGGTAGCGCAGTGTTACTCGCTGACGGAAATCGGGCGGCGCGAAGGCGTTACACTTAACGAGCTTGCCGAAGTTTTGAATCTCGACAAAAGCACGATGAGCCGTTCGGTAGAGGGATTGGTTAGCAGAGGATTGGTGTTGCGTCAAGAAATTGCCGACAACCGGCGCACAGTAAATATTACGTTGACTGAACAGGGCAAAACAGCTTGTGTAAAAATCGAACAGGTCACGGATGAGTATTTTAAAAACATTATGAAAGCGATTCCTGATGAAAAGCGGAGCCTTGTTGTTGAAGCAATGCAATTACTTGGCAAAGCAATCGAGAAGCAAAAACTATGTTGTTCGAATGAAAAAATTAATGAGGTGATATTATGAATAGTGAAATACGAGAGCAAGTCCGACAAAAATATGCAGATGCAATTACTAAAAAAACTAGTTGCTGCGGTTCATCCTGTGGGTGCAGCGAACTAGAAGGCAAGGCGATACAGGCGATAACCGGAGATTTATATGATCCCGGACAGATGGAGGGCATACCTGCTGACGCCCTATTATCTTCCTTTGGTTGTGGCAATCCTACGGCGCTGGCAACCTTGTCAGCCGGTGAAACGGTGCTTGATTTAGGCAGCGGTGCCGGACTAGATGTGCTGTTGTCTGCTCGTCGCGTCGGGCCAACTGGTAAGGCTTATGGTTTGGACATGACTGATGAAATGTTGGCTGAAGCTCGGAAAAACCAAGTCAAATCGGGATTGTCGAATGCTGAATTTCTTAAGGGACATATTGAAGAACTGCCGTTAGCCGACGGAACTATCGATGTTATTATTTCTAACTGCGTAATTAATTTATCTGCAGACAAAGATCAAGTGTTTTCCGAAGCTTTTCGAGTGTTGAAGCCGGGCGGCAGAATTGCGGTATCTGATATCGTGGTTTTACGGGAATTGCCGGAGAAAGTTCGTACCAATCTAACTGCATGGGCCGGTTGTGTTGCCGGCGCACTTCGTGATACCGATTATCGCAGCAAGCTCGCAAGCGCGGGATTTGAAAATATTGATATCGAGCTGACAAGAACGTATGATTTTTCTTTTGATGAAGCTAAGCAATTTTGTCCAGATTTGCTATATTCAGAATATGAGCAATTCAACGGTGCGCTGGCAAGCGCGTTTGTCCGTGCTACAAAACCGGCTGTTGCAGCTGGGGGTTGTTGCAAAAGTTGCGGGTGCGGTGCTGAATAAATATTGTACAGGACTTATCACGGTTCTGATTAAGGTGAAATTAGTTAATGTTGATAAACATTCAAGGAGAATAGTGATATAATATAAAACAATATGGAAAAATGGTGTTGCGCCGAATTTGCGGTTGCACAACAGCGTTGTCAGTCAGGCTGTTTTATACTGACTGGCAATGTTTGAGAAATTTCCTGTTAACCGGAGGGAAAAACAGTGTATGTGTTGAAAAACAATCTTCTGTATAAATTCCCGGATTTTCGCAATTTCTTTATTGCCCGGGTGATTTCGCTCATCGGTGATTCGTTTTCAACAATTGCCGTGATTTGGTGGATTGTCAGCAAAGGCACCGAAGATAGTAAACTGGAACTGGGGTTGATGATGGCGACGATTGTCTTGCCAAAAGCGCTGCTCGGACCGTATTTCGGGGTGCTCGCCGACCGTATCAGCCGCAAAAAATGCCTGCTGTTTGCCGATGCTGCCCGGGCGGTATTGGCGGTGGTGCTGGTATTGTTGTTGCAGCTGGGTATGATGACCGTGCCGCTGATGTTTCTGCTTTGCTTTCTCATTGCTGTTTTTGCCCCGTTGTTTGAAGCGGCGGAAGGCGCGGCGTTGATGAATATTACGTCCGAAGAGTATGTTGGCCGGGCGACGGCGATGCACTCGACGGCATTCAATCTTTCCAATCTTTTCGGTTATTTTCTCGGCGCATCGGTTGTCGCTATGGTGGGTGTTACGGCGGCGTTTTGGTTTAATGCCGCTTCGTTTGTGTTGTCCTATATCTTTGTTCTCATGATAAAAAATCCGTTGCCTGCACCGCAAACTGAGCATAAAAGTTCGGCATGGGTAGGATTCAAGCAGGGTATGAGCTATGTGTATTCGCGTAAACCGATTTTTTGGTTTGTGATCTTTGCGGCGGCGTTGAATTTTGTCGCTGCCCCGTTTTTGATGATAATACCATTGTTGGTAAAATTTGTATTCCAAGAAACGGTAATGTGGGTGGCAATTCTGCAGGGGGCATTTTCTGTTGGTTCACTGGTTACGGGAATCTTCCTAGCGCACTATGTCTGGAAGCGGAATTTGCATTTTACAATGATGATAGCGCTTGCAATATCCAGTTTGCTAATAGCAGTTTTAGGGTTAGCAGGTAGCAAATTATTCGCGGTTGTGCTGTTGGTTATGATCGGCGTAGGAATACAGTTGGTAAATACTTTGTTGATGAGCCAGTTGCAGTTGGTGGTGAGCGATGAATACAAGGGGCGGTTTTTTGCACTGATTGGCGCATTAGGCCTGGCAACCTTGCCGGCCGGTTTTGCCATTAGCGGCTTTTTGTCGGGAGTAATGTCGGTGCAAAGTCTGTTGATTATGGTTGGATTGGCGATGTTTGTAATGTCGCTGTCGATGCTGGTTATGCCGACGCTGAATAAATTAGGAGAGCAGCTTAATGATTGATGAATCAACCGCTAAAATGTTGTTTGAAAAAGCCAAAGCTGCCCATTTTTTGTTGTTAGCGCAACGAAATGGCAGTAGAATTAGTGAGTAAGCTGGGAGGAAAATATGAGAAAAATTGTAATCCTCGTAATAATTCTGCTGATGACGCCATTTTTGTGTCACGCCGATACTGACAACGGAGTCGATGGTTATAGTCGAACCGGCGCACCGCCGCAACAAACTTTAAGCCAGATTCCGGCGCAAAATGGTACTGATCAAACCTCTGAAGATATCGACGGACAGCAAGCGTATTATTTGGGAGTAAAAGCCTACAATGAGGGAAATTACTCTGAAGCGGTAAAACAGCTTTCAATAGCTGCAACAAGTGAGTTAACTGCCGAAAACAAAAAGAACGTGCTGATTTATCAGGGTTTGTCCTATTATCAAATGGGTATTGCCAGTTACAATAGCGGTGATTATCCGGTTGCAATCAAACAACTGGGCACCGCTTTGAAATTCAAACTGGACGATGCCACAGTTGCCTGGATTAAGTATTATCGCGGTAAAGCTTATTATGCGACCGGAGATAATAACAAGGCTGTTACCGATTTGCGGGCCGCAATAACGAAATTTCCCAATTGGGCGATGGCCTATTACATACGGGGCAATGCTTATTTTGCTAATGGCAGCTACAGTCTCGCTGAGAAAGATTATGCCAGCGCCATCGGTTTTCTTACAAATAATAAGGCCGAAAATACATACGCTGACTTTGCCGGGTGGCTCAAAGGCTATGCCAGCAATGCTGTCAGCAATGGTCAGACCGCGGAAATGAGCCTTCTTGCTGCTTGTTATGGCGGTATTGGCGGAGTACATATGCTGCAAGGTTTTAATGACAAAGCAGTGAAAGATTTTTCTAATGAGTTGGCGATAAAACCCCAAAGCAGATTCGCTTATTTTTGTCGCGGGAAAGCAAATCTTAAGCTAAACAAATACCCGGAAGCGATAAATGATTTGACACACGCCGAAACGCTGGGAGAAAAATCTGAGGAACTGTATTTGAACCGGTGTAGTGCCTATTTCAAATTCGGCAAGTATGATAACGCAAAAGCCGATATCGATAAAGTAATAGCTATGAATCCCAAAAATATTGCGGCTTATTACATAAGGGCTGAAGCTGAGATGAAAATGCTCAATATGAACAAAGCGGCGATAAATGACTACACAATATTTATTAATGCCAAACCAAACATAATCCCGGCTTATTTGCACCGGGGTATCTGTTATCTTCGGGCAAGAGAAGATGTCAAGGGGCTGGCGGATATTAATCATGCTATCGAAATGGATCCGGAATATCCGGAAGGCTACTACTTGAGATATCAGTACTATGGAATGATTAAGCATGATACTGATTTGGCTATGAAAGATTATGAGCGCTACCTGGAACTGGAAAAAGCCATGAACAGTGCCCAAAAGAAACAGATGGCTGAAGACATTGCCATTGCAATGGCTTTGTACTTCGACCATTTCAATGATGGAATATAACGGTTTGCGTATTCAAAATCCTGCATGCGATATTTCTTTATCGCTTGTGCAGGATTTTTTCATTTCATGGCGAAATTACTATTGTGGTTATTCTCAGAATATTGCTGAAGAGGTTGATATATATGTCTTTTCCAACGCGTGAACAGGCGCAGGCGTTGCTGGTTAAAGCGAATCAGTCCAATCCCGGACCGTGGTATGATCATTCGCAATATGCCGGTAAGGCGGCTGAGCTAATCGGCAGAGAATTGAGACTGGATGCCAATAAGACTTATGTAGCTGGTTTGTTGCATGATATTGGTCGCTACGAAGGACCAAGTAACTTGCGCCATGTTGTGAGTGGGTTTCGTTATTTGCAATCGCTAGGTTTTGGCGAATGTGCACGTTATACTCTTACACATTCTTTCTTTTTGAAAGACCTGAACAGCTTTATTGGGGTACATGATGTAAACGACGAAGAGCGAGTGTTTTTGGAAAAATATTTGCTTAGTGTGCAATATGATGACTATGACTATTTATTTCAACTGTGCGACGCGCTGGCATTGCCAGATGGATTTTGCATTGTAGAACAGCGGATAGTCGATGTAACGTTACGGCATGGGTTGAATGAATATTCTTTGGAAAAATGGCGGGCAATGTTTGCAATCAAGGCTGATTTTGAAAAGCGGATTGGCAAATCTGTTTACGCGCTATTGCCGGGAATTGCAGAGCGAATAATTGGACAACGGAATTTTTATTAACTTGGAGTGAATAACGTGCAGCTTAATGACTGGTTCACTATTAGCCGAACAGAAGAAAATATCTACTGCATTACCGAAAGATATTATAATGACCGGCTGCGCGCTAATTGCTGGTTGCTATACAACCATGAACACTCAATTCTCGAAGCGTGCTTAGAAACAGCAGCATGGGGTGTGAATTTATTTTCCGTTTGCTCTTCTCAAAAATATCGTCTCGTCGGCAACTGCGCAGTGTGATGCGCCAAACGCAAATTTGATACCAGCAACGCCTGCAGCTGACAACAATAACGATTTCGGCTAAGCCGGCTGGGACTGATTCACTGGCAAAACATGTACCCGATGAAATTTGCCAGTTTTGCTAGTGAGACTGGATGGATGACGTGGTTAAAGGCCTGCGGCTTCAACTGACCTGACAGTTCAATTGTTATACTAAGAGAGTGCACCGGCATATGAGATGGTCAGGTTGAATTGAACAGGAAAAGTGTCGAATGGGAATCAGCGTTAAGCTGAATAGGAGGCTGATTGTGAAAATTCGTGCGGCGGTTTTAGTTATAGCAGTAATAGTTTTTTTGGCAGGTTGCGCCGCGCAGCCCGAAAACGGTTTGGTTGTTTCTGGATGCCAGAAAAGCGCTTGCTGTCAGAGACGAAGGTCTGAGGGTTGTTACGGATGGTGATAACGGCAATACAATAGCTATTTTCGCTGGCAAAAAATTGATTGTTGAATTGCTCAGCAACGGCACGACCGGGTATTCCTGGCAGGTTGTCGAAAATAATACCGCGCTGTTATCCTTAACCGGGCATGAATATATTATTCCCGATTATCCGTCGGGATTCTGCGGCGGAGGTGGCGTGGAGCGGTTCGAGTTTTATTGCCGGAAAGGATCGAGTCGGCTGAAGTTAGTGTATCAGCGCTCGTTCGCGCCAAAAGCGGATGATAAGATGTATTCGATTGTGGTAAATGCGAAGGCGAACAAATAATTATTACCGGTTGTCATTGGTTTTATAAAAAACTTGCAAATTTTTCGAATTGTTTTCAAAAAATGCTGTCAAAATTGCGGGGTTGTTTTTTCTTGAAAAAAACTTGCCACTGCTTTATCATGAAAGTATCTGTAGCAAAATGGAGGCTTAATGAATTTATTTCGCACAAAAACCGTTGCGCAATTACTGGATTCTGCAAAAAAAACGCAACTTACCCGTTCGCTTACGGCGCTTGATTTGATTTTAATGGGTGTTGGCGTTATTGTCGGCACCGGAATTTTTGTGTTTACCGGTATTGGTGCGGCAAAAATCGCCGGTCCGGCATTGATGTTGTCGTTTGTGCTGTCAGGAATTGCCTGTGCGTTTGCGGCGTTGGCCTATGCTGAACTGGCGTCGATGGTTCCGGTAAGCGGCAGCGCTTATACCTATGCTTATTCGGCTCTGGGCGAAATCGTTGCCTGGATAGTTGGCTGGAGTCTGGTGCTGGAGTATACGGTTGGCGCGGCAGCGATTGCGTCCGGTTGGTCAAGTTACGTGGTGACGGTAATTGATTCGCTTGGTTTCACGTTGCCCAAAGCGTTTACCGCGGTTCCGGCTGACGGCGGTTTGATAAACATGCCGTCGATTTTACTGGTGCTGTTTCTCACCGGGGTACTGTATCGCGGTATGCGGGAAAGCGCCAAGTTTAACCGGGTGTTGGTAATAATCAAATTGTGTGCAGTATTTGTTTTTATTTTTTGCGCAGCGCCGTACGTTAATACTGCCAATTGGACACCGTTTATGCCGTTTGGTTGGGCGGGTGTGTTTAAAGGTGCATCGTTCGCCTTTTTTGCTTATATCGGTTTTGACATGGTTGCGAACAGCTCGGAAGAAACCCGTAATCCGGCCCGGGATCTCCCGATTGGAATTTTGGGTTGTTTGTTTGTAGTTACTGTTTTGTATATTATTGTTACCGGAATAATGACCGGAGTGCTGCCATATCCAGAATTGGATACCGGCGCGCCGGTCGCACATGTTCTCGATGTATTAGGGTTCAAGTTTGGCGCAGCGGTCGTTGGCACCGGTGTCGTATTCGGTCTGACGTCGGTCGTTTTGGTGTTGTTTTATTCGCAAACCCGTTTGTTTTATTCGATGGGGCGCGATGGTTTGTTGCCAAAAGTTTTTCATAAAGTGCATCCAAAATTTCACACCCCGCATATAATTACTGTTCTGACGGGAATTGTGATTTGTACAATTACCGGATTCGTAAAACTGGAAGTGCTGGCCGAATTGGTTAATATCGGTACATTATTTGCTTTTGTTGCGGCGTCGCTAGGAGTGTTGGTGTTACGAATAACCCAGCCGGATTTGCCGCGTACTTTTCGCTGTCCGGCACCGTATATTATCGCGCCGCTTTCGGTGATTTCGTGCGGATTCCTGATGTACAGCCTCGAATCGTTTACCTGGAAATGTTTTTTGGCTTGGGCCGTTTTGGGAATGATAATTTATGCGGTCTATGGTTATAAGCATAGTGATTTGAATAGAGTTGATAGTTAATAACTTGACTACTGAAGGTAAGGGGAAACTATGAGTATTCAAGAAATTATGTATTGCTTTGTGGCATTGGTTTCGATCATAAACCCATTAGGGAGCGCCGGGATAATTTTAGCAAACACAGCGCAATGTACTGCGGGCGAACGGCGGATGTTGGCGCAAAAGATTGCGCTATATGGATTTTTATTTTTGCTGGCAGTAATATTTGCCGGAAATCCGATTTTGACGTTCTTTGGGCTGCAGTTGAAATTTGTCGAAATTGGCGGCGGTATGGTAATTTTGGCGAGCGCCTGGAAAATATTAATGAATAACGATTCCAAGCCGGTTGATGCAGAGCCTGCGCTCGGCAATGTCCGTGATAAGGCCTTTGTGCCACTTACTTTTCCGTTTACGGTGGGGCCGGGGTGTGTAGCAGTCACGCTTGGTTTAATGGCGCGCGCGGAAAATCACGGCAGTAAATTTTCAGTAGTGGCGTTGTACTATGTCGAAATGATAATCGCGGCTTTGATGGCGATGATTTGTGTCTGGCTAGTTTATCGGTACGTCAATGTTATTAGTAAGGCGCTGGGTACGACTGGAACCAAAGTTGCCGTAAAAATGTTAATGTTTTTGTTGCTATGTATGGGAATTGAGATGGTTTATGATGGTATTGTTTTGATGAAGTAACTAAAACGAAATAATTTCAACAGGGAAAATCAATTCAAATAGTTGCAGGCGCAATTTTGTGTTATAATGTTCTCGTATTTTATACAAATTTAACTGAAAGAGGGAAGAAATGGCAAAAAAATTCAAAACCATGGATGGAAATGGCGCAGCAGCGCACATTTCCTATGCATTCACTGATGTAGCAGCGATTTTTCCGATTACTCCGTCATCAACAATGGCGGAATATGTCGATGAAATGGCAGCCGCAGGCCGCAAAAATATTTTTGGCCAGACAGTCAAAGTTTGCGAGTTGCAATCCGAAGGCGGCGCAGCCGGCGCAGTACACGGTTCATTGCAAGCTGGAGCATTAACTACCACCTATACAGCATCACAAGGTTTGTTGCTGATGATTCCTAATATGTATAGAATCGCCGGCGAATTATTGCCGAGCGTATTTCATGTCAGCGCCCGCGCGCTGGCGGCAAGCTCGCTGAATATTTTCGGCGATCATCAGGACGTAATGGCTGCCCGTCAGACCGGATTTGCAATGCTCGCTTCCAATAGTGTTCAGCAAGTTATGGATTTAGCGGCAGTGGCCCATTTGTCAGCACTGACTGGCCGGTTGCCGTTTATGCATTTCTTCGACGGTTTCCGTACTTCGGCAGAAATCCAAAAAATCGAAGTAATTGACTATGACGACCTTGCTAAACTAATTGACCAAAAAGCAGTCGAAACTTTCCGTGCCCGGGCGCTTAGCCCGAATCATCCGGTTTGTCGTGGTACCGCGCAGAACTCGGATATTTACTTCCAAACCCGTGAAGTAAGCAATAAATATTATGAAGAACTTCCGGAAATCGTTGAACGTTATATGGCAGAAATCGGCAAGATTACCGGTCGTGAATATCATCTGTTTAATTATCATGGTGCGCCGGATGCTGAGCGTCTGGTTATTGCTATGGGATCAGCTTGTGATACGATTGAAGAGACTATTGACGCAATGAACGCCAATGGTGAAAAAGTTGGTATGTTGTCAGTTCACCTCTATCGTCCGTTCTCGGTGAAACACTTCCTGAAATATATTCCGCGTACTGTCAAATCAATCGCTGTTTTGGATCGCACTAAAGAGCCGGGCGCGCTTGCTGAGCCGCTATATCTTGATGTTCGTTCCGCGTTTTATGGCAGCGACTGGCAGCCAACTATCGTTGGTGGCCGCTATGGATTGGGATCCAAGGACTTTTTACCAAGTCATGTATTGGCAATATACGAGAACTTGAAACTAGCCAGCCCTAAAAACGGCTTTACCGTAAGCATCAACGATGACCTTACTAACTTGTCGTTACCGGAAACTACTTCAAATATTGATACAATTCCGGCTGGCACAAAAGCTTGTAAGTTCTGGGGACTTGGTTCGGATGGTACTGTCGGTGCCAACAAATCGGCGATCAAAATCATCGGTGATTACACCGACTTGTATGCGCAGGCATATTTTGCTTATGATTCGAAAAAATCCGGCGGTATTACTTGTTCACACTTGCGTTTTGGACCAAAGCCGATCAAATCACCATATCTTATCAATAAAGCTAATTTTGTTGCTTGTCACAATCAATCTTATGTTGATAAGTATGATGTACTAGTTGGTTTGATTCCAAATGGTAATTTCTTGCTTAACTGCACTTGGGACGCAGCCAGCCTTGATTCGCATTTGCCCGCTTCGATGAAACGTTATATTGCCAAAAACAATATCAACTTCTATATCATTGACGCCGGAAAGATTGCTCAGGAAATCGGATTAGGCGGCCGCATCAACATGATTATGCAATCGGCATTCTTCAAAATTGCAGATATCATTCCGGTAGCTACGGCGTTACAACACTTAAAAGAGGCCGTAGTAAAATCATATGGCAAAAAAGGCCAAAAAGTCATTGATATGAATAATGCGGCTATCGATCAGGGCGGCGGCGCGATTGTTAAAGTTGATGTTCCGGCATCTTGGGCAACCGCTGTTGATAAAGTTGCTGATATATCCAATTGTCCAGACTTCATCAAAAATATTCTTGTGCCGATGAATCGCCAAGAAGGTGACAGTCTTCCAGTCAGCGCTTTTATTGCCAATGAAGACGGAACGTTCCCGTTGGGAACGGCAGCTTATGAGAAACGCGGAATCGCGATGAACGTACCGATGTGGCTGGCTGACAAGTGTATCCAATGTAATCAGTGTTCATACGTTTGCCCGCATGCTGCAATTCGTCCGGTTTTAGCCAGCGACGAGGAAGTGGCGGCTGCACCAAAAGGATTTACCGTTAAACCGGCAACCGGAGCCCCCGGCTTGAATTTCCGGATGGCAATTTCGCCGCTGGATTGCGCCGGCTGCGGAAACTGTGCCGATGTTTGCCCGGCAAAAGAAAAAGCGCTGGTTATGGAACCGCAAGAATCGCAGCACGGTGAAATTCCACTTTGGGATTACTCCGTAGCGCTTTCGCCGAAAAACAATCCAATGAACAAAGCTACTGTAAAAGGCAGCCAATTTGAACAACCGTTGCTCGAGTTTTCCGGCGCTTGCGCAGGTTGCGGCGAGACCCCTTATGCCAAACTTGTTACGCAATTGTATGGTGACCGGATGATGCTTGCCAACGCTACTGGTTGTTCGTCGATTTGGGGTGCCAGTGCGCCGAGCATTCCTTATTGCAAAAACCATTTAGGGCACGGTCCGGCCTGGGCCAACTCCTTGTTTGAAGATAATGCCGAGTTTGGATTAGGTATGATTCTTGGAACAACTCAGCAACGTGATCGTTTGACTGCAGATGTAAAAAAAGCCATTGAGAATACCGACGGCGAAATCCGTGCGACATTGGAAGAGTGGCTGGCGAATAAAGATCAGGGTACCGGTACTCGTGAGCGTTCGGACAAAGTTATTGCAATGTTGGAAGCCAACCGCGCTGGTCGGCCTTGTCTGGAAGCAGTATATGCACAGCGCGATATGCTGATCAAACGTTCGCAGTGGATATTTGGTGGCGACGGCTGGGCTTATGATATTGGTTACGGCGGCCTGGATCATGTTTTGGCAAGCGGTGAAGACGTAAATGTCTTAGTGTTTGATACCGAAGTGTATTCCAATACCGGCGGTCAGGCTTCGAAGTCCACGCCGACTGCGGCAATTGCCAAGTTCGCCGCCAGCGGTAAACATACCAAGAAAAAAGACCTCGGTATGATGGCTATGAGTTATGGCTATGTGTATGTTGCACAAATTGCAATGGGCGCTGATAAAAACCAAACGCTCAAGGCGATTGCCGAAGCTGAAGCTTATCCGGGTCCGTCACTAATCGTCGCTTATGCTCCGTGTATCAACCACGGACTACGTGTGGGGATGGGACAAAGCCAACTGGAAACCAAGCGTGCGGTTGAGGCCGGTTACTGGGGAATGTATCGTTACAATCCGGCGTTGAAGGCCGAAGGCAAAAATGCCTTTATCCTTGACTCTAAAGAACCGACTGCCAGCTTCCGCGAGTTCCTGATGGGTGAAGTTCGCTATTCGGCGCTGGTAAAACAATCACCAGATACTGCTGAGGCATTGTTCGAAAAAACCGAACGCGATGCTAAAGAGCGTCTGGAAGGTTATAAAAAATTAGCCCAAGGCTAGGCTCATAAAAAACATCATTGATGATTACAAAAGCACCGCATGCGCGGTGCTTTTGTTTTTGTACGCTATGTAGTAAAATAGAACACTGAAAGTTAGTATTAACAAGGATGATAATTTTGAACAATAACTATGATGTAATTATAATCGGTGCCGGACACGCCGGAGTTGAAGCCGGACTTGCGGCGGCGCGGTTGGGATGCAAGACGCTTTTGACAACACTCAATATGGACAATATTGCCCAGATGCCTTGTAATCCGGCGATTGGCGGCCCGGCGAAGAGCCACATTGTTTGTGAAATCGACGCGCTCGGTGGCGAAATGGGGATTGCCGCTGATAAAGCCTGTATTCAAATGCGAATGTTGAATCTTGGCAAAGGGCCGGCGGTGCACGCGCTGCGAGCTCAGGCTGACAAATTTCTTTACCATCAAATTATGAAAGAGACCGTTGAAAACCAAGCTAATCTTCAGGTTAAACAGCTGTTGATTGACGAATTAGACACGGATGTTGTCGATGGTAAGGTAGTAGTGCGGGGAGTTCGATCCGAAACCGGTGAATATTTTTCGGCTCGGGCGGTGATTATTTGTAGCGGCACATTTTTGTGCGGCCGGATTATCTTAGGCGAGCTGATCTACGCTTCGGGTCCTAATGGGCAGCGAACAGCAATAAAGCTTGCCGATAGTTTAAAAGAACTCGGTATCGAATTACGGCGTTTCAAAACCGGAACTCCGGCTCGGGTTGATGCCCGTACGCTGGATTTTTCTAAAATGGTCATTCAACTAGGCGATAGCGAAGGACACAGTTTTTCGTTTATGACGCCAGCCAACCATTGGTCATCAGTTTGCAATATGCCTTGTTGGTTAACTTATACTAATGCGCGCACTCACGAAGTTATTCGCAACAATTTTCATCGGGCGCCATTGTTTTCTGGCACGATTGAGGGGACGGGGCCGCGATATTGTCCGTCGATTGAGGACAAAGTCAATCGGTTTGCCGACAAAGACCGGCATCAGTTGTTTGTTGAACCGGAAGGACGACATACTAATGAAATGTATGTCCAGGGAATGAGCACCAGTTTGCCGGTGGACGTACAACTGGAATTTTTACGGACAATTCCCGGGATGGAGCAGGTCGAGATAGTCCGTCCGGGCTATGCGATTGAATATGATTGCGTTGATCCGTTGCAACTGTTGCCGACACTGGAATTCAAGTCCGTTTGCGGTTTGTATTCCGCCGGACAATTCAACGGAACATCCGGGTATGAAGAGGCCGCCGGACAAGGATTGATTGCTGGCATTAACGCGGCACTTATGGTGAAAGGCGAGCAACCGCTGGTGCTAACCCGTGCGGATGCTTATATCGGCGTGCTGATCGATGACTTGACGACCAAAGGTACAAACGAACCTTATCGGATGATGACTTCGCGGTCCGAATATCGCTTGGTATTGCGGCAAGACAACGCCGATGCACGGCTTACGCCGCTTGGCAGGAGTTGTGGTTTGGTTGATGATTTACGCTGGCAGCGGTTTTGCGAAAAGCAGACGTTAGTGCAAACTGGTTTGCAATGGCTTCGCGATACCAAAATATCTCCGCAGCCGGAAACCTTGCGGCTGTTAGAACTATTGCAAACGGCGAAACTTACTACCGGTATTAGTCTGTATGAATTGCTTAAACGCCCTGAAATAACCTATAAAATATTGATAGAATATTTTGCAGCGCCTGACTATGGACCGGAAGTTTGCCAGCAGCTGGAAATTAGCGTTAAATATGAGGGTTATATCAACCGGCAGTTGGAGCAGGTTGAACAGCAACGCAAATTGGAAAATAAAAAATTACCAGAGCACATCGATTATATGGATGTGCCGCATCTTTCCCACGAAGCGCGGCAAAAACTTAAACAGGTTCGGCCCGTTTCTATTGGACAGGCAACACGTATTAGCGGAGTTAGTCCGGCAGATGTGTCGATATTACTGATTTATTTGGCGGGACGATGATGAAAAATAATACTGGGAATAATTGAGGAACGCCGTGGCAAAAAAAATTTTTGTGCGAATAGGCTATATGCTAATCATTATTGCTGTGATAGCCGGATTTGTTTTCACTGTAAAATTGAATCAAAAGCCCGATAGCGTACATCGGGGTGTGGTTGAGATTTTTCCGACTCAACTGACAGATGAAGTGATCGACCTTAATGGTGATTGGGAATTTTATCCGGACAAGTTGTTGACTCCGTATGATATAGCGCATCAACCGGCGCAATTTCATTATTTACGCGTTCCCGGCAGTTGGACCGGACAAGACGCTGATGGTGTAAAATTTCCCTACAATTTATACGGAACATATCGAATCGTTATAAAAACTCCGCAGAGTGCCGGACAAATTATGGGAATATCTCTTGGTGCCGTCCGGTCGTCAAATCATGTTTATATTAATGGCGTAAGTGCCGGGCTAACCGGAAACCCGGGCGTGACGCCCGCGACTACGGTTTCGAGCGTCCGGCCGTCAACATACTTATTTATTGCCCGCCCAGAAAACGAAATAATCATTCAGGCAGCAAACTTTGTCAACAGTAACAGGGGTGGTATTATTTCGCCGATTGTTTTTGGTACGAGTACGGCGATCAACGGTGATAAAATCAGTTCGATTGTCGCCGATGTAATATTAGCGGTATTATTTGCCGTGGTGTTGGCAATTTTTGCGGGGCAGTACTTTCAACGCAATAAAGAATTTGAATTGTTGTGGTTTTCAAATTATTGTTTATTTTCGTTGATGATGTATCTGACGTTGAATCATCGATTGATTTTTTATCTTGACGCCGAATTACCGTATGAAAATTTTGCGATGATTTCTTACAATGCGGTTAATTGGTCGATTTTTTCGCTATTGATGTACGTGCGGGTGGCACTAAAAATCAAACAAAAATACCTAATCAGCGGTATGACCGGAGTGATGATTATTCTTACTGCGTTGATTTTGTTTTTGCCGCTGCCGTTGTTCACAAAATATTTTCAATATATGTTATTGTGGGATTTGTTTGTCGGCTTAGTTATAATTGCATTCGCTGGTTACGGAATAGTCAAACGGACAGACGGATATGATTATCTGACTTTATGTGTGGTGTGTTTTGTAATGATGTATCTCGCAACGTTGCTTGATTATATGGGGTTGCTTGATTCTGTTTGGTATATTGCTATTGTCTGCGGAATGTTTTTGATAGCACAATTACTGTTTATTAATGATCGCTACCGTTTGACTTTGCTAAAACGGCAACGGGAAGCGTTTGAATTAGAATATTTACGGGCGCAGATAAAGCCGCACTTTATTTTCAATGCACTCGGCTCAATTGGTGGATTGATGCTTGAAGATGTTGGCAAAGCGCGAAAAACGTTGTCGGATTTTAGTCGTTATCTTCGGGCCATGTTCAGTAAGGAAAATCGACGCGGTTATGTTTCGGTTGAAGAAGAACTTCAGCTTACGGAATATTATTTACGCATCGAGGCAGTTCGTTACGGCGAGCGGCTGGTAGTAGAAATTGATGTTCCGGAAACTGTGCGCCAAAAGAACATCCCGCCCCTTACGCTTCAACCATTGGCTGAAAATTGCGTCAAACACGGTTTTAAATCCAAAGGTGATAATACTGTGCGAATTTCGATAATGGGAATGATTTTGGACAAAAAAACACTGATTATTGTCCAAGACAACGGCTCGGGTATAACGGATAATAAATTGCGGGAAATAATGTCCGGAAAAAGTTTAGGAATAGGTATTAGCAATACTGTTGCCCGCATAAAACACGCCGGGGGCGATTTGCGTTTTGAAACGACAAGTACCGGATTTAAAGCAATAATTACCCTGAGTCAATAATGATTATTAATATTGAAATAATTTTTTAAAATTCTTTTTGGAGCTGTTTGTATGAAAGTAATTTTGGTGGATGACGAGCGATTATTACTGAAAGATTTGGCACAAATTATGTCGGTCTATAAAGATGTTGAAATAGTTGAACAGTTTACCAGTTCGCTTGCGGCATTAAGATATGTTTGCATCAGTCCGCCGGATGTTGCTTTTATCGACATAAATATGCCGGAAATAACCGGTATCGATTTGGCGGAAAAAATTTTGGAAGTCAGGCCGGATGTGGAAATTGTCTTCATTACCGCTTATGATGAATACGCTATAAAGGCCTTTGAACTCAACGCATTTGATTATTTGCTGAAACCTGTTGAAGAAGACCGGATCGAAAAAACAATCGATAAACTTCGGCGCGCGATGGCGATAAAAAAACCGGTGGTTGAGAAACAAGATGTGCATGTTCAGTTTTTCGGACGGTTCGAATTATTGATTAGTGGCAACACCGTTCGCTGGCGTAGCCGCAAGGCGCAGGAATTTGTGGCGTTTTTGCTTTCACGTCCGAGTAAATCCGCGCAGAAACACGTTATTTGTGAAGCACTGTATCCTGATATCGAAGAAAAAAATTCATTGATTAACATCCAAAGCACTGCGTCGCGAGCCCGGCAGTCGCTTGCCGATTCCGGCGGCAATATTAAAATTACTTATAACAACGATGGCTATCAATTGGTAATGCCGGAGTTTTCCAGTGATTTGCAAGAAATGCAAGTGTTGAGCAAAAATATCACGGGCAATTCTTCTCAGATCAAATTGTTGTTTAAAGACGGATATATGGCGGAGAACGGCTGGCTGTGGTCCTATGCCGATGCTGCGATTTGGGACGAACGGCTGGGTGATGTTGTTTTTGAAGCCGATTAACCGGGCGGAAAGCTGGTTGGTGTGAGGAAGCATGGGGTTGATGTTTGGGATAGTCGGCAGAGACGGTCGGGATGTTTTTTCAAAAAGCCGCTTGATCCAGTCTGTCGGCGATAAATATAATTACCCGCTTATGCGATATGCGGACAAAAATATATTACTGGGTAAACACAAATTTTTCGAAATTCCTGGTTTGCACAACGAAAACAAATTGGTTGAAAGTTCTGGTTTGGTTGTTGTTTCGTCGTCGCTGTTGGATAATCGGGTAGAACTGGCCGATGTGTTTGGGATTAAACGTGTTGATTTACCACAGTTTTCGGATAGTGAACTGATTCGTCGGGCCTATTTGCGATGGGGTAAAGATTGTGCACAGCGTCTGGATGGGATGTTTGCTTTTGCCGTGTGGGACAATAACCGTGAGTTGCTATATTTAGCACGGGACCAGGCGGGAAACGGCTCGTTGTACTATGTTTGGAATGAAGACTTTTTTGCATTTGCTTCTACGCAAAAACAACTACTGGTTTTAGGTGAAAAATACCGTGAAGTGAATGTTATGGCAATTTCGCGGCTGATTAAGGAAAAGGGGATATATCCGATTCCTGAATCCGAATATCATAAGACGATTTATGAAAACATTTTAAAGCTGCCACCCGGTCATTTTGCTACTCTGAAGTTTTGTGATTTTGCGGCTTTGAAGCTGACGAAGTACTACGATCTTGAGGATAATGTCAAACTGCTGCGGCTAAAGACTAACCGCGAATATGAAGAAGCTTATTTAGATTGTATTAACTCAGCTGTACTGACGGCGCTGGGCGGGCAAACGGCGGTCGCAAGCGAGATGTCGAGTGGATTTGACTCGAGTGTTGTTAGTTGCCTTGCCGCTGATGAATTAAAGAAAAGCGGCGTTCGTCTGAATTCTTATGTTTTTTCGCCCTCAGACAAGAACGGACTGCAACCAATTAGTGCGCAGCATTTGGTCGACGAATTTCCGTTGGCGAAAATCATCGCGGATTTTAATGGCAATATCGATTTGACCGCCTGTGTTCAAGGGGAAGGCAACGCCTACGCGCTGATTGACGATTGTCTCGATTGGTTGGAAACTCCGGTGTATAATTTTTGCAACATGGGTTGGATTCTGAACATCCGCCGTCGTGCCGCCAAAGACGGTGCAAAAATTATACTCAATGCCAGTATGGGCAATATGATTATTTCTTGCGGTAATTATAGCCGTTCAGTTGGGCAGCTGTTAAAAGAACGACGATTAATGACACTTACCGGATTAGTAGCTAATCGGTTTGCACATACTCCGCTATCCTGGACGGGGTTCAAAGTAGCGGTTGCTCCGCTGCTGCGTTACTATAAACCGAAACGCAAAGTCATAACAGATGAATCACCGTTGTGGCGCGATCTGTGCGGTTCGGTTGCGAAATTTGCGCAATTAGACGAGTACTGCAAAACCTTTGACGATTACTTGCGGTTATATGTTTACGCATCAATATATGGTAATAAACCGTCGGCAATGCTGCAGATGGCTGAAAGTGGAATTATTGTGCGTGATCCGTTGCAAAGTCGAAAAGTATTTGAGTTTGCCCGGAGTATGCCGCCGGAACAATGGGCGCTTGATTATAATGACCGCTCACTTATTCGTCGCAGCAGCATTGGTTTATTGCCAGATGAAAAGCGTTTGAGCAACTCGCGCGGGTTGCAGGGAACGGACTGGTTGAAACAACTGGCACCGGATTGGCCAAAAGTTTTGGATGCTGCGCGAATCGCATTGAGGCAGCCACAAATTGGCGAGTTGGTAAATGAAAATGCATTTGTTAAGTGTATTGAACGCAATGCCAAACTCGATGTTTTTGAACATCAGTCGGCTGATGTTCGGGAGATAATGCAGTTGGTAGTACTGGGAAGGTTTTTCCAAAAACTTGATTAATCATAATAGCGAACAGCTTTGGATAAACGCCAGCGTGACGTTCTGAGTTTAGCAAAATGATTTTGCAAGAAGTAAAATTAATACCAGCGTTTTTGAAAATAGATAGCTTTGATAAGGCGCGCTTGCTATAATGTACAATAGAGAGTTGTACTAAAATGGTGAAAATCTCAAACGAACAGCCATGCGTTTAGTATTTCATTTCTGCTTTTGTAAAGGGTGGGTGCGCTATGAAACAGTCGAGAAAAATCCGGCGTAATTGGTTGCGATATGTTCCGGAGTGGATGAAGTGCTTTGCGCGGACAATTATTAAGGTTGCAAAGGTGCAAAGCCGCAAAGCGGTCAAAGGTCTTAACTGTTTTCATACAAATCTTAAGTCGCAAATTTCAAAATTTGGCGACGGTATTCGTTTGCATACCAAAGAATGGGTGGCCGCGGCGCTTGCTGCCGGCCTTGTTGCTGCGCCTTATGCTGCAACTGCCGCTCCTCAAGGTGGAGCAGTGGTCGGCGGGCAAGCAACGATTACGCAAGCCGGCGATGTTACCAATATTGCGCAGACCAGTCAGCGCGCGGCGATTGATTGGACTAGCTTTGATATTGCCAAACACGAGACGGTCAACTTTCAGCAACCGAATGCCAGTGCTGTTGCGCTCAACCGGATATTGGGCAACAACCCTAGTGCTATTTACGGACAGCTGAATGCTAACGGTATAGTATATTTAGCCAATCCTAACGGTATATATTTCGCACCCGGAGCGCAGGTAAACGTTGCCGGATTAATTGCAACAACCTCGCACGTCGACCCGCTTGCGTTTCTGCAAAACGGCACGATTAATACCAGCGAACGCAACGGCGCAATCAATATGCAAGGCAGTATTTTTGCTTCCGGTGGGCTGGTGGAGATCAAAGGTGCTACAGCAATCAACATCGGCGGAATAATAAAAGCGACAGCGCTCAACGGCAATGGCGGAGCGATAACGCTGAACAATATTGATAATATAACGGTAAGCGGAACGATATCTGCCAGCGCCGATGCAACTGGCGACGGTGGCAAAATCATTGTTTTTGCCGATAACACCGCTGATGTCAGCGGTGCGAAGCTCTATGCCCGCGGCGGCAGTGCGAGCGGCGATGGTGGTTTTGTAGAAACGAGTGGTAAAAAGGTGTTGTTTTCCGGATCAATAATTCAAGCTGGGGCGATAAACGGGAAAGTTGGAACTTGGTTAATAGACCCTACTGGAAATTATACATTGGCCACTAGCGACATAAATGCATTTAACGCTTCTCTTACAACTCAAGACGTTAGTTTTCAAGTAACTAACGGATCGTTGACAATGCTTGGTGATCAAACTATAACATATACTGGTGTGAGCACCAGATCGCTTAGTTTAGTCGCCACCGGCGCTGGAAGCGCTATCGAAATGTTGAGCAATGCAACTATCGATGCATCAGCGAGTCCATTAAACATTACACTAACCGCTGGCGGTGGTGTGACCATCGGAAAAATTAATGCAAGCTCGGGTAGTTTAACAGTATCAGTCGGCGGCGCTGTAAGCCAGAGCGGGGCACTAACCGCCGGTACAGCAACAATTAACGCAGGTACCAATGCGATAACCTTAACCACAGCGACTAATGATTTCACAACTTTTGCAGCGACCGGCGGCGCGATATCAGTAACAGATACAAACGGTGTCATCCTTGGCACGACTCGTGCCTATGGAACATATAGTTTGACTGCTGGCGGAACAGTTACACAGTCCGGGTTGTTGCATTTTGATAGCGCGACAACAATTTCTACCAGTGGTAGCGGCGCTGGAATTGATCTTAGCACCATCGCCAATGACTTTGGAGTGGGAGCGATTTATAGTTTTTCGGGCGGAGCAGGTGCGCATAACGCTAAGATTTATAGCACCAATAGCACGGCATTTAGTATTTCCACACTGGGCAGCGGTTCGCTAGGCAATCTGACAATCATAAATCCTAATTCAGGTATCACGCTTGGCGGAACGAACATGACTAATATGGCAACATTAAATGCAACAGCTGGAGGATCGATTAGTCAAATCAGCGGCTCGGCGCTGACCGTTTCCGGGTTATCGACAATAACTGCTGGAACCAATATTGATTTTTTGACAAACGCTGGAAACAATGACTTTGACACTATTGCGGTAACGTCGGCGAATTTATCGATTAAAGATGCTAATGCTTTAATGTTTGGAATATCAAGCATTTCCGGGAACACCACGATAAATGTTGGCGGAGCGCTGACGCAGAGCGGTGTGATAACTGCGAATGGTAGCGGCAAAACTTTTACCGTATCCGCCGGAGCAAATAATATTACTTTAAATAGTTATAGCAATGATTTTGCTACGGCTTCGCTTACTGGTGCCATTGTGTCAGTCAAGGATGCGAATACATTGTCAATCGGTGCGTCAACCATAAGTGGTAACGCAACTTTTACCAGCGGAGCCGTGGCATTCACAGGAGCAACAACTATCAATGGAGATACAATTGTTGTTGCAAGCGGCGCGGTTACACAAACAGCGGTGATAACAGCGAATGGTAGCGGCAAAACATTCACAGTATCTGCCGGAGCGAACAACGTTACTTTAGAAACTGCAACAAATGATTTCACAACATTTGCAGCAGCCGGCGGTGCAATTTCAGTTGCTGATACTAATGACATTATATTGGGCACGACAACTGCAACGGGTACATATCGTGTGAATGCTGGCGGAACGGTAACACAGTCCGGGCTGTTGAGTGCGACAGGTTTAGCAACGATATCGACTAGCGGGGTCGCAAAAACCATTGATTTGAGTACCAGCGCCAACAGCTTAAGCGGTGGTGCGACCTATAATTTTAGTCAAACCGGAGCACATAACGCTTTAATAAGAAATACGGTAAATGGCGCTGGATTTGCGATTGGCACACTGAGCGGTAGCTTGGTTAATTTGGCACTGAATTTTAATACCGCCACGGCGATAACTTTGGGCGGTACTAATCTGTCGGAGATAACCGGCGACTTGAGTCTGACCGGCGGAGCAGTGGCGTTCGGCGCGACGACTATCGGTGGTAATGCGATTATAGCCGCTAACGGTACGGTAACACAGACTGACGCGATTATTGCTAATGGCAGTGGAAAGACCTTCAGCGTTGTACCATCCAGTGCGGGTAATAATGTGGTTTTGGATAACGTCAATAATGATTTCAATATTTTTGGCGCTTCTCCTTCGGCAGCGGTGTCTTTTAATACAACGGTTGTAGATAAAAACAGCTTGATATTAAGCGCTACTAATTTAGGTGGCGGAACATTGACTGCGACAGCTGGAGCTGCCGGTAGTGGTTCAATAACGCAAAATGGAAGTTTAAATCTAGGCGCCGGTGTGTTCACTGCTGCTACAGATATTGATTTGTCTGCCAGTGAAAATGTTGTGTCTGGCGTTGCAACATATAATTATTCAGCCACCGGTGCGCATACTGCAGCATACAAGGGATGGGGGACTCTAGTCAAGTCACCCACGTTTGGAACGGTAAGTGGTAGTTTGCAAAACGTGACGTTGTATTCAGATTACTCAAGTGGGACATTAGAATTGGCTAACATTACTGCGGCCAATTTGACGGCCACATCTAATGGAGCTATAACGCAGGCAGCTGGTGCGTCGTTGGTAGTTACCAGCGCGACAACCGTGAGGGCAAACAATGGCAGTAATTATTATGATATTACACTCGGTAACAGCGGCAACAACTTTAACAGTTTTGGCGCGACTGGAAATGCGATAACCGTCGTTGACAGCAACGCTATTGTGCTTGGAAACATCACAAATTACAATCTCGGTACGGGTACTTTGAGTGTGGCTGCCGGTGGCAATATTACCCAAACCAGCGGTACCGCCCTCAACCTCGGTAAGGGCGATTTTTCGCCGACGTTTACTTTCGTAGCCAAGAACGGCGCTACTTATTATGACATTACGCTTACCAATGCCGGAGTCAGTCTGACCAGCGCCAATTCTTTTACAGGTATTCTTGCAGTAACCGGAAAAGATGTTAATATCACGCACACGCCGCGACTTGCTGAACAATTCGGCGAAACGCTGAGTTTGGGCGATTCGGTAGCTACCGGAAACTATACGCTTACCACCAATTGCGGCGGAGGCGCCAAAGCGATGTGGCAACAATCAGGCACAATTACGGTCGGAGGCACAGCAACTTTCAAAGCGCCGGGCACCATTATGATGAATACCGCTAGCAACGATTTTAGCATCTTGAACATTTCGGCGAGTACAGCGACTATTCAAGATTTAAACGGAATAACACTCGGTAATATCGGTTGGTCCGGTAGTTCTATGAGCGATTTTACACTTACCGCCGGCGGAGCCATAGCCCAATTGACCAGCACAACAATAAAAGTGCTAAATGCCGCAGTAAGCGCGCAGGGTGGGCTGAGTGATATTTCACTCAATCAATCCGGCAATGTTTTTGGTCAAATTACAACAGGCAGCGCTGACGTTGGCGGATTTGAGTTTACTGGCAACAACGTTACGATTGCCGGCAGCAATATAGTATTGGGAAAAACCGGAGCGTCCGGGGCCTCGATGTCTACTGCGAACGGCGCAGTGACTGTCACCGCGTACGGAAGCGGTGATCACACCTATGGCAATATCCATCAGGCAATTGGAGCCGGAATAACTAAAAACAACGCTTACGCCGCAAACTTTACCGGACATAGCGAAGTATTGGTAGAATCGCGAGGGGCAAACTATTCTGCTATTGGTTTGAATGATTTTGGTTCCGGTGCCGTTAACCTTAATGTTGACTTGAATTATCAAGTGACGCAACCTTCCGTATTGTTCGAAAATATTAACACTGCTGCAGCTATGCCGATGACAAAACGCGGCGATATTGTTTATGGAGTAGGCTCGCAGATACTCTTACCTAATCGGACAGCAACAGTTTCTTTGCCGAGTTTTGGCGACGGAAACCAAACTATGAGCCTAACGACGAACGGGGCAATTACTCAAGATCCCGGCGCAGTGTGGTCAGCGTGGAGTTTGACACTGCGTCCGAAAGCTGATACTGACCTCGGTTCATCCGGTAATCAGCTGAACGTTAGATCCCATACACTAGATTTGGTTGCACAGAATATGTTTGTAAATAATGCGGCAATTTCCGGTGCAACTGTAGACGTTGCACTAGTTGCATCCGGTAATGTTGAAATAACTTCAGACAGTTCAATTGGCTCGGAAAATACCAGCATGGTGGATATGAGCGCAGGCGTTGGTAAACACGCAACCTTTACGGTTACTGGCAGCGGTTCATCAATCTGGATTACTAATGAGTTGAGCAACTTCGAAACCGCAGCAGTTATTTACGATTTCACCGGCGGCGGAACACATGATATCGGTTATACAAATATTACGGACGCAGAGGCGGCAGCACCAACGTTGGATGTCACCGGCACCATGGGACAAATGTACATTAATATGCCGAATTCGCCAGGAACTTATTTGATTGGCAATGTCGGGAATGCCGCACTTTCTCTTAATTTTAGCAATAGAGATATTTCACAGAGTGACGGAACAGCAATTACCTCTAACACGGTTAGTATAACCGGCAGAGACATTACTTTAACGAACGACAACAACGTGTTCAGTGGCGGCGCGATGACCTTGTCCGGAAGGGCGATTAGCGTGAAAGCCAGCACTGGCGACATAACATTAGGCACGGTAAATGCGTCTGGAAATTTGACTGTAAATGCTGTATCTGGCAGCATTGTCAAAACGGGTGATGCCGTCACGACGATGCTGAGCAATTCGGCAATAAGTATGACTGCCAGTGGCAATATTGCAATTGGTTCATACAACAGTCCGCTAGGTACCGGCTCAGTTTCGGCGGTATTCACCGGTACCGGCGAACACGATTTCTATTATGGTAACAGTACGCTGGATGCGCAACTCCCCAGTTTCACATTGGTGCCGTTGGTTAAACTACATGATTTGGAGATACATTTGCCAGGAGCGTTTAACCATACCAGCAATTATACGCTTGGGAGTTATGATGTTACGAACAATTTCAGTTTTACCGCACCTTTTGATATTACGCAAAGCGCGGCGATAACCGCGTCCGGAAATGTGAATATTCTTTCAAATTGGGGCAGCGTGATTTTGACGAATACGGGAAACAGCTTGGCAACACAAGCTGATGCCACGATTAGTTTGCAGGGGCAGAGAAATGTAACGCTTACCGGCTATGTTGGAGATTTGAACCTTAACACAGTGTCGGCAGGTTACTATGGAAACGGCGAAAGAATAGATGGGAACCTTACGCTTGGTGCAACCGGCAATATAATCCATTCGGCGACCGCGCCTGGAACCAGGGGCATGTTTGTTTACGGCAATGCGGTAATTAACGCCGGCGGCAATGTTGATCTCGAATATACTGCCACAGGTTCAATTGATACCGGATTATACTTTAAGAATCTGGTGTTTACCGGCACAGATGTTACAGTACTGTCAAGCGCTTATATTGCCGCGAGTGATACTCCTTTAAACGGGGTTGAAATGGGCGCTTCAACGGCAACAGGCGCATTAGCCTTATCTACCGACGGTAATGTAACACAAACCGGTGTATTGACTAAAAACAACGCTTCAGGCATGACGTTAACAACAACAACATCCGATTCGACAATTGATCTTGGCGGTTACAGTAATAATTTTGGCGGTGGCGCGGTTGTATTTAATTTGGTCAGTGGTTCAACAGAGAATATAGTAAGTTTCAAAAACATATCTAGTTCAGCGGTGATGCCAACGATTAGCGGTGGCTCGGCTACGACCGAGACGGTGAATTTGGCAAATGCCGCGGTTGATCTTTCCGGTATTATCGGTAGCAACCTCAATCTGACCGCCGGAGCCGGAATAACGCAAACAGGCGGAGCGATAACGCTTGCGAGTGGCAGGACGTTGTTGCTGAGCGCCAACGGTAATGCGATAACCCTGAACAATGTGGCAAATGACTTTGCCTCGGGCGAGTTGCAACTGACCGGTAATATTGTGAGCGTAAAATCCGGCAACAACTTCACACTAGGACAGTCGAGCATTAGCGGCAGTTCGCTGATCTGGACAACTGGCGGTGATATCAGTCAGACCGGTGCAATTTCAACGCCTACAGGTAGCGCTTTGACTTTGAAAACTGAAAAAAGTAATGGCTTGATTGATGTAGGCACCGCAGACAATATTTTTGACGGCGCGGTTAATTTCGTTTATTTGGGCAGTGGAGAACTAACTCTGGGCTACAAAAATATCAGCGCCATAAATCACGCGGCTCCAACGGTTACCGCTGAAAATGGCAGCTTCAAAAACCTTGTATATGATTTCGTTAGCGGTGCAACCTTGGGAGACATTAACATTGCGGCAAACGGCAGCTTGACGCTGAATGCCGGCGGCGCCATAACGCAAGTAGCCGGAAAACACATTAATATGGGCACCGGCGCGACTACTTATATTAACGCTTCCGGTCAAACAATCAATTTTGGAAACAGCGGAAACACGTTTAGCATTATTGATATCATTACGGCGGGGGCGGTGACCATCAATAACGGCACTAACCCGTTGACGTTTACTAACACTAATACCAGTTCATTAGGGTTTACTGCGGGCAGTACAACTGTTACTGGCGGGGCGATGACGTTTGCGGCATCGAACGTAACCGGCACGCTAGACATAACTGCGACCGGCGCAATCAGCGGCGGCGGGTTGACGGTGAGTGGCGCGTCGACGATTGCTGCTGGTAGCAACAATGTTACATTAGCAACCGCGAATAATTTTGGCGGAGCGGTTGTGGTCAGCGGCAACGCGGTAACGCTGAATAACGGGACACATAATCTGACGATTAGCAGTGGCGGCAGTTATGCATCAATTGGCATGACTGGCGGTGATGTAACTCTGACCAGTACAGCAGGCACTTTGGATTTTACGGCGGTTAGTGCCAGCGGTAATCTTAATGTTACTACTTCCGGTAGCATTACCCAGACTGGAGCGATGACCGCCAACGGCAGCGGCAAAACTGCGACATTCAACGCCGGGAGCGGTGATGTAACACTGACTGGCAGTGGCAACAGTTTTGCCATGCTTAGTATGTCCGGCGCGAACGGACAGGTCTCAGCGGGGGGCTTCACGCTGGGCGCGACAACTTTGTCGAATATGACGCTTGCATCGAATGGAACGGTAGTGCAGGCTAACAGCGCTGCCTTGAATGTTAGCGGAACGACTACGTTGAATGCCGGGACGAGTGGTAATGTTTCAATGCTTAACTCCACGAATGTGCTAGGTGTCGTTTGTGCAAGCGGAAACAGCGTTTCGGTTTGGAATAGCGGTGATACAATTATCGGCGCGTCAGCGTTTAACAATACTTTGACTGTTCTTTCCGGTGGTAAAATCACTCAATCAGGCGCTATTATCGCCACTGGTGGCTTGTTGTCGCTCACGTCTAATGGCGATACTACTTTGGACGGGAATAATGATATAGGAACGTTTGCGGCGAATGGCGGAAATATTGTTTTCAATGATATTAACAGTTTTGCTGTTGATTCGTCAGGGATTGGCGCTTCAGGTAATTTGACATTGCTCGCTGGTGACAGCATCAGCCAGGCGGCAGCGCCGACTGCGGGGATTACTGTGCAATATGGTACGTTGACTCTTAGCGGCGGAACTGCGGGAACGATAAATTTGGCTGGCGGAGCAGTATTAACCAATGAAAATAAATATCTTAGCAAATCATTAAATATGATTGCGAGACTGGCAGTTATCACAGGCGGCAGGGTTGCGGTTGCAACGAATAGCAACATTGTATTAGGCGCAATAAATATTGCCGGGCAGAATTCAGCTACTGCTTTGAGAATAATTGCCCATGGCAATATTTCCCAAGACGGCGCGATGATAATTACCGAAAGCAGTGCTTTCTCAGAATTGAATTCAATGGATGCTAGCAACAGCATTATTTTGAATGCCGCCAATGATATTGTCGGTGGGATGGTGCTAAATTCAAACGGCACAGGAGTGCATAGTGTTTCGTTCACTAATCTTTCACAGTGGCCCTCCTTGATGTCGTTATGGGTGTCTACAAGTTCGGCGACTGGTATGGTTTCGTTGAATGCTAATGTTCCTGATCGCGGCTTGGCAACAAGTTTTTCAGGAATAAATCAGCCTGGTTCATGCGCAAAATTTAGCAATATTGTGATAACCTGTGGCGGTGATTTGACGCAGGTAGATCCAACTAATTCGGCATGGAATTATCCCTGGTATGTGGATGATAGTGCAACCGGAGACCCAAAAATCGCCCTGAATGTTGGTGGTATAGTATACTTAAATGGCAGTATACACAACCGTTTTAACAAAGTGCTAATAGTTAACGGTGGTACGCAATATAATATAAAAACCGAACTCCCGGCCAACGAAAAACTGAACAAAGTGACTAATGGAGAAAATGAAATAGTGAATATGAATACGTAAAAATAGTTGATGCCGAAACGTAAGTTTCGGCATCAACTATTTAGCTGTTTATGAAGTAGGACTCGAAAAACCGGTATGATCAGTGCTGGTTCCACCACCACTACCTGTTTGCACAATTTCGATTTCTTGAATTTCCGGATCCATCCATTGTTTTTTTTGCATAACCATCACGCTCCGATGCGATTTATAGTATAATGATAACATTAAAAGCGTTGCTGTACAATATTTTTGCTATGGCACTTGCAATCAGGGGGCAGTGTGAAAAAAACAATTGTGTTGATGATAGTTTGTATGATATTTGGCGTCCATTGTTTTGCGGCGCCAAATGCGTTTGAATATACCCTTCAGCCAGGCACTGCACAGTCTCAGTTGCCCAAAGACACCTATGATTCCAATGACCGTAGCGGATTCTATGGCGAAGATGTGTTTGCGCAGCAGGCGGCAGTAAATAAATTACTAAATGCCGCAAGTTCGTTGACTGAGTATTATATTAACTTTTACAAAAATTGCGGCATGTCTTATCTGGCACGGACACAAATCAATGCCGGAGTAAATTATGCTAACAAGATGACTTTTCAGGGCGGCTTTAGTACAATTCAGCCGTTTTTTGGCGAAATCCAGGAAACTACTCGCAACACGGTGTTTTGGCAGTTGAGCTATAATTATAATGGTGCTAGCGGTTCAGCGACTAACAATGTGGTAAATTATGGCAATCAATCGATTGCGCAAAATACCGCAAACGTAGGGTTGGGCTACAGATACTTGTTTCCCGGCAGTTGGGCCTTGGTTGGCGTGAATGGTTTTTTTGATGCAACGATGAGTCCCAACCATATGCGCAGCGGTGCCGGTTTGGAATTATTTGTCGGTCCGTTGGAGTTTCGCGCGAATCAGTATATTCCAATGTCGGGAGAGCAGAAAATTGGTGTCGATGCTACGAGTGGCTGGAATATTTATGAACGAGCGGCTGCCGGTATGGATTACGAGATTGGCACCAACTTCAGTTATTTAGGCGCATCCTGGCTGAATTTAGCGGCCCAAGGTTATCAATATACATTCAATCAATCCTATAACAACGTGCTTAACAGCAACTATACCGGCTACAACGTCAAACTGGGAATTAATGTTCTGCCGGAATTAAAAATCGAGGCAATATATAACAACAACAGTAATGGCAGCAACGGGGCGGGCGGTGTTGTTCAAGTGAGCTATAATCTGAATCAAAACGTCGGCCCGTCGTTATTCAACAATGTCAATATAACAACCGATGTTGTAAATCGTGATGCATCGTCGCAGCTGATTTACAAAATGTTGCAGCCGGTGTACCGCAACAATAATATTGTTGTAGAGCGGTTTACGAAAATTAATGCGATGCCACCGTCAGGAACTGGGCGGTTAGTTTTTGAACATATATATACTGACTACACTCATTCTGCTGAAATTTCGGCCGGTAGTCAGGTTTCACTGTTTAGAAGTGATGACATTTCCCACAGTAATGTACTGGCAACTATACCTTATGCCTCCGGAGGAGTAATCTTTGATGCAGTTGCGCCGGGAACATATATCGTAGCGCGTTCGCCATATAATGGAAACGCTAACGCAATAGTTGTGCCTTCAGCACAAAGTTTTACGGTTACAGCAAATGCAATCAATAACAACTCGTATGGTTACCTTATGGGTGATCCCGGTTCGATTAGGGCTGTTATTATGATTCAGGGTATACTTGCACCTGCGGGCACTAATGTCAGATTATCCGGGGCCGGCTCAGCGACAGGTCAAGTAACAGGAGCTGGTGGTGTAGTAAGTTTCACGAATTTGATGCCGGGAAGTTACACGGTGGCATTACAAGACGCAACTACAGGTGTTTATGGCACTCTGCCATATTCTTCGAATATTGTTGTTGTTTCCAACAACGTGTCGCCTGTGACACTATCGGCGTATTATCGAAATGTTAGTGTGAAAACAACAACTGCCGACGGAACAACGGTTGACGGCGGAGTGGGGATTTCGGTTGCTGGAACATTAACGTCGCCACTGGTAACCACGGATTATACTACCGGACTGGCGTCACTTGCTATTTGGGAAAATGTGCCACAGTTACTCGGCGGAGCGAAGGCGCCCAATTTAATATATGCTGCTCCAAATAACCCGGTAACGATTACCGCTAGCGGGCCAGCCGAACCTATTGTTATCCAAAGAACTAGTTAAGTTAATAATCTTGGAAAGAAAGCCAAGCGATATAAAAACCTTCTGTCGCAGAAATATCTGCGATAGAAGGTTTTTTGTTGCAATCGTCACACAACTGACACAAAAGCCGCAAAACATTCTCGAAACCGTCACACAACCGTCACCAAACCGTAACATTGGCCTGTTATAATTCATAATAAGCAGATAAGCTGCAGAACGTAAAAGCTTTTTGCTAAATTAATAACTTGGAGAATATTATGTGTGTAAGTAAACAAACAATTGAAACAGTTTATAACCGGTTTAAATTATTGCGGCAGGCCGCCGGTTGGACAGCCCAGCAGGCTGCCGCTGAACTCGGTGTGTCGCGTCAGACAATCGTAAACATCGAAACCAAGAAAACACCATTTTCAAAAATCCATTGTCTGGCATATATGGCAGTGCTGGATGAACGTGCCAAAAACGTACCGGATTTACAGAAAATTGTCAAAGCGGTGCTGGTTCAGTAAATAACCAAAAATAAGTTTGTGAAAAAAGTTGTGTTGAAATATAAATTTTGACACAACTTTTTTGTGCTTAAATTATGAAAAAAAGTTAAGGTGAATTATATGGTTATGTGTAAAAAAATCATCTGGATTGCGGATGTAGTTATATATCTCTGATTGACTATTGGCAAAAATTGTTGACAAAAGAGCGTACTATAGTATTATTATATTAATATATTGTTTCGTTAGGAGGCGTGAAAATGAAAAATGCAATGCCCAACAAGTTGGGCAAATTCAAACCGGTTGTTTATTTTATCTGTCTGGTGGCGGCAACCGGCGGTCTGTTATTTGGTCTGGATCAGGGATTTATCGCTAATGCCTTGGATACTATCAGCAAAGTTTATCACATGGATACGGCTGCGGCGGAAAGATATTCGGCGATATTGGCAACCGGCGGCGTTTTTGGCGCGTTGCTATCGGGTATTTTTGCGCGCTATCTGGGGCGAAAACGTTCGCTGGTTTTTGCGGGATTTTTGTTTTGTACAGCATCGCTGGTTTCGGCGTTTTTACCGCCGATTGACACTTTAACGGTTTGCCGGTTTATTCTCGGATTTGCGGTCGGAATTGCGTCGTTTATCGTACCATTGTATCTGGCAGAAACCGCTCCGGCGAGAATTCGTGGCGCCATGGGAACGTTGTTTCAGTTGCTGATAACTATTGGTATATTTCTTATCTCGGTAACGGATGTATTTATTGATTCACTTTACTCGGCACCGGAAATGTCGTTGCCAAGAATGTTTGGCGTAATTGTTTTCTTTGCGTTGTTAATGTTCATCGGTTCGTTGTTTCTTCCGGAAAGTCCGCGTTGGCTAATGCTTGCGGGTAAAAAACCTCAGGCGATAGCCGCATTGAACAGAACATTAGCGACTAAAGAAGAAGTTGATTTTGAAATCAATGAAATCGAAGAAACTTTGCGTGGTCCGAAAAGCGCCGGAATCGGCATTGTTTTTAAAGGTTATTTTTTCAAGGTGTTGCTGGTTGGTGTGGCGTTGCAGATGTTTCAGCAACTGGTCGGCATTAATGTTATGATTTATTACGCGCCGAAAATTTTCGGCTATGCCGGCATGACTGGATTGGTTGCAATGTTGACGGTACCAACGGTAAATATGTTGTTTACCTTTCCGGCGATTAAGTGGGTAGATAAATGGGGACGAAAAAAATTATTGTATGCCGGCGCAGTAATAATGCTGGTGTCAATGCTGGCGGCAGGGTTGGTATTTTCCAGTATTGGTAATCAGGTTGATCCGGCGCAGATACCTGGTATGGCGAAAGGTGTATTGTTGGCTGCTGTCATTTGCTATATCTTCGGATTTGCAATGTCCTGGGGGCCGGTTGCCTGGCTGGTGTGTTCAGAAATATTCCCGTTAGCCGGACGTGAAGTCGGTATGACGATAACTACCATGGTTAACTGGACATTTGCCGGATTGTTGATGGCGAATTCACTTACGTTCATGCAAACTTACGGCAATGCTTCAATATTTTATTTGTTCGCGATTTTCTGCGTAATTGCAATTGTTTTCGTGGCAGCATTTGTTCCGGAAACAAAAGGTATTACTCTGGAAGAAATTGAAATTAATCTAAAAGCTGGAAAAGCTCTGAGAAAATTAGGTGAAATGGAAAAATAAATACTACAAAGTCATAGGAAACAAACAAAAAACCTGCGAATATTCGCAGGTTTTTTGTTTGGCAATATTTATGCAAAAATTGTGTCTAAATAGTTGAATAATACGGCTCCGGAATTTTCGCCAAACTTGTGCAGTTCTTCCGGAGTTGAGGTAACCTGATCGCCGTTCATACGGTTGAGGATAACGGTGCAAATCATTGCAAATCGCGAGAATCCCCAATAATTCAAAAATCCGGCTAATTGCGCGCCTTCCATTTCGATGTTGCGCACGCCTTTTTCAAAAATCCAGTTCAGCCAGCCGTATTTCCAAGATTCCTCAGCCAAAACAATCGCGCCGTCCAGACGCATTTGTTCGAGGAAGAACTCGTTACCGGCAACAGTTTTACCCATTACAATGTTGATGCCGCTGTCTTTGCTGGCGTCAACAATTGCTTGAGCAATGTCTATCGGGAAAGTACCATCAAAATATTGCTCACGCTCACCGATAAGCACCCGGTAAGGCTTCATGTCTGCCATTATGCCTTCGGTACAAACGACAACTGTACCGCCTTCGAGACCTACACCGCCACTGGTGCCGACGCGTGTCCAAAAAATCTTGTTCATTTCTTCCATGTCACCATTTTTTAAGAAAAATATCATCCGCATAAGTTCTTGTATACACATACCGGCGCTCGGCATCCCCATGCCGTGGGAAGCGAAGATTACGCCGTCAACATAACGGGTAACAAACCGTTCTTCTTTAGGTAAAGCGATGATTTCGGCGTTGCGCTTTTTTGACCAAATTTCCGCAAATTCTTTGATACGATCGCCTGAACCGGCAACAACTATTGCGCGGACATCACGAAATTTTTCCAAAATCGGGTCGGCGCTGCTTACACCCAGATGGTAGTAATAATCTGAATACTCGCCATTAATGACGCCATCGAGAAATTTGTGGTTAATGTTTTCGTAATGCATAAAATTCTCCTTTATTGATATTGTATTTATAATATAACAATTCTCCAATTTTTCTAAAAATCCTTTTTTTGAAAAATTTTTCCCAACTTTTTTTAGTTAAATACCGGAGCGAAAAACATGGTACAATAGAACTATAAAAAAACTAAGGAGTTAAGATGTTTAAAATTTTAGAAAAACACCGGGTTACGCCTGTCGCAAATTATATAAAATTCGCAGCGCCGGAGATTGCTAAAAAAGCCCAACCCGGTCAAATAATTCAAGTCAAAATTAACGAACAACTCAAGCCGTTTCCGCTATCATTGGCTGATTATGATGCCGATGCCGGTTGGATTGTTGTCGTCTGTCAGGAAGTGGGCGAAAAAACCCGGCTTCTGGGTTCGCTGAGCGCTGGAGAAGTGGTTGCGGACATTAAGGGGCCGCTACTGCCGCCCCTGGATTTGACCAACATCGGTACACAAGTGTTGATTGGCGGTGGTTCGGGGATCGCGGCCATCTATGACATGGCCCGCGGTTTGCGGGCAACCGGAAACAATGTGATTGTTATTAGTGGCGCGCGCTCGGCGGAATTGGTGTTCTTTGACAAAGAAATTGCCTCGGTTGCCAATGAGTATATTGTTGTAACCAGCGACGGCAGCAAGGGCGAGAGCGGCCGGGTGACCGACGTACTCGAGCGGATGATAACCAACGGAAAAGTAATTAATAAGTGTGTAGTTGTCGGTCCGGAACCGATGATGCAGGCAATAAAAGATATTTGTACGCCGCACGGGATTAAGTGTCAAATATACGGACAATCAGTCGTTGTAAAAAAATAAGCAAATTAGCAGGTGGTTTGTGAAAACGCTGAATTCGAATTCATAATTAAAACCGGTTTCGGCGATATTTTCGTCGGAATCGGTTTTTTTGCAGGTGAAAAAAGAAAAATGTAGAATATAGTAGTAATTATATTGTTGAGGTGATAGTTGTGAAAAAATTCAGTACGAGCTTTACTGTTGAATTGCCGCAGTGGGCGTGCGAACTAGCTGAGCAGTTACCGGAGTGTATTGAGTCGCGTGAGGATCGGATGCGGTTGGTGCATGAACTGGCTGATAAAAATATTATTAACAATACTGGCGGCCCTTTTGCGGCGGCAGTGTTTGAATCGGCATCCGGCAAAGTTGTCTCGATTGGCGTTAACAGGGTAATGCCGCATAACTGTTCGAGCGCTCATGGTGAAGTTGTGGCGTTGTCACTTGCACAAGCCCGCCTTGGAACATTTGATTTGGGGCGCAGTGATTTGCCGGAGCATGAATTGGTTGTTAACTGGCTGCCATGCACGATGTGTTACGGTGCGGTTATCTGGTCAGGCGTGAAGCGGCTTGTTATCGCCGGAAACGGCCCGGAACTCGAAGAAATAACCGGATTCGACGAAGGGCCGCGCCCGGAAGACTGGGAGCAGCAGCTTAATAATCGTGGCATTGCGGTCATAAATAACGTGTTGCGCGACGAGGCGCTGACAACTTTTAAGCGGTTCCGTGACATGAATAAGTACGTTTATAACGCGCGCAAATAATGAGCAGGAGCGAATATGAGTGCAAAAACTCTGATTGACTGTGAAACAAAGACATCATTGATGGATGTTTATTTATTGTTGGGCCGGATCCTTTTTCATAACGGTGCAACGGTCAAACGTATTCAACAGTCAATTGCTTACCTGCATAAATATTTTGGTGAAGATCAGTTGCATGTGCTGGTGGAGTATGATGCAATTATAATTACCGATATTAACGGCGACAAGTTTGAGACCAAAGTCGACCGGGCACACGGTTTCTCTTCGGTTAATATTGAAGCGATTGTAAATGTAAGCAAACTGTTAAGTAGTTTGGAGCAACAGACAGTTTCAGCGGCGCTGGTTGCGGAAAAACTTCGAAAAATTGATGCGCCGAAAACCGGGTCGCAACTGGTCAATCACGTTGTCTTTGCGCTGGCTGGCGTGCTATTCGGATTACTCAATCGTGGGGATTGGTGGTTTATTGCCGTTGTGTTTCCGGCGGCGCTGGTTGTTAGCGTCTGCAAGACAGCGCTGGTGGAGCGTCATTTCAATTTGTATGTCTCAACACTGGTTGCAGCAACCACCGGAATGCTGACTGCCTGTGCATTGATTAGTTTCGTGCCGACGCAGACGGCGCTGCTGGCGTTGATTTCACCGCTGTTGCCGCTGGTGCCGGGGCTGCCTTTGATAAACGGCGGTACCGATATTTTGCGCAACCACAACTCGGTCGGATTGGCGCGAATGGCTTTCGCCGCGATGATGGTCGGGGTGCTCGTTGCGGCAGTCTGTCTGCCGGTTGCCTTGTTTCCGCAACTGATTGCAAAGACACAACTCGTAATACACAGTAATGGCTATTATTTGGTGCAAGATTTGATTTTGGGCGGTATCGGCGCTGTTGTAATCGCGAAGATTTTTGACGCACCGAAAAATTTGTTTTTGTTGTTTGCGCTCGGCGGCGCATTGGCGCGCGGCGTGCGCGCGGTTTTGTTGTTGTATTGTGGCGCGGATAATGTGACCGCAGCCTTTTGTGGAGCGCTAAGTGTCACGATTCTCGGCTATTTTTTGGTAAAAAATTCGCGCTTGCCGATTTCAATATATGGCGTCGTCTGTTCGGTAATGCTCATACCCGGATTTTTGTTGATTGCCGGTTTGAAAGATTGTTTCTTACTGGCGCGTTTGCCGGTGGAAGCGATTACCCTGGAGTTTATTGCGCATACAGCGCAGACACTGGTACGAGCCTTTCTGATTGTTGCCGCGATTCTCGGCGGAGTGATGTTTCCGGCGTTGTTACTAGACGGACGGAAACCGCGAATTTAGTTTTGGAGCGTTTGCGATGCACAGACACATAAAATTTCATTTGCCGGGTGTAATTTTATACGTTTTTCACGGCGGTTTTGTTTGTGCGTTTTCTTTTCTGATGTTCGACAAATGCTTCCCCGGTTTTTTCACTGCCAATCTTGTGTTATTTACCTATGATGTTATTACGATTCGCGGATTGGATCCGGCGGCGTTACTGAAACTGTATGCAGTGTTGCTGGCGTTTGTCGGCGGTGGCATCGGTAGTGTAGTAATGAACAAATACCGTAAACGCAACTTGCTGCCATATCAATCATTATGGCGGATGGCGTGGATTGAGACGATTTGCATGGCGGTGTTTGCAATTGGTGCGGCGATATATCAGTATAATGGGGCGCCGAAATCGGACTGGCTGGTATTTTTATTGGCCTCGGGGGTGTTTTTTAGCGGCGGCTGGCAGTTTCAGGCGGTATCTAGTTGGAACGATGTGCCATTTCGGTCGAACATGATGAGTGGCAATCTGCATGCACTGGCAGCTTCAATTTTTAATGCTGTTTGGTTAAGATTTACCGGGCGGCATCGGGAAACTCCGGAAGAATTTCACGCAGAGCTATATCGTGGCCGTATTATTCTCGGGTTTGCGCTGGTGTTTATGGTTGGTGCGGCAGTATGTTTTTTGGTTGCACCGGCGTTGCAATTCTATTGCGGTGCTATCAATGTGCTTACTTGTGGAACGGCAACATTGTGCGGCAAATTGCTGGATAGATGAGCTGTAAAATATTAATAGGGATGGTACAGGGTGGATAAAATCTATAAAGAGCAGCCGGTTTATCAAACGGCGCTGGACTTGCACAAAAAATATCAGGGAAAAATCGGTATTAATTGCAAAATGCCGGTGCGTAATCGTGAGGACTTGGCGTTAGCCTATTCGCCGGGCGTGGCACGTCCTTGTTTGGAAATTGAAGAACAACCCGAAACAATCTATGACTATACCGCTAAAGGCAATATGGTTGCTGTAGTGACCAACGGTACGGCGGTATTGGGTCTGGGAAACATTGGCGCGGCGGCCGGATTGCCGGTAATGGAAGGTAAAGCGATTTTATTTAAGAGTTTTGCTGACATTGATGCTTTTCCGATTTGTATTGACAGCCTGGATTCTGATGAAATAATCCGCACGGTAAAACTCATCCGCGCGTCGTTTGGCGCAATCAATCTTGAGGACATCAAAGCGCCGGAATGTTTTTATATTGAAAAAAAGCTGATTGAGCAGCTGGACATTCCGGTTTTTCATGATGATCAGCACGGCACGGCGATTGTCGTGCTGGCTGGTTTGTTGAATGCGCTCAAACTGGTGGATAAAAATTTGGGAGAAGTGAAAATCGTCGCCAACGGCTCCGGCGCAGCCGGAATTTCGATTATGAAATTGCTACTCCATGCGGGCGCAAAAAACATTATTGCCTGTGACCGCCAGGGTGCAGTTACTAAAGCTAATGCCGCTAATCCGGCACAGGCGGAACTTGCAACTTTGACCAATCTCGACAATCGTAGCGGTGTTCTCGCGGAAATGCTGGTTGGCGCCGATGTCTTCATTGGCGTGTCAGCCGCTGGATTAGTCACTACTGAAATGGTCCGGTCAATGAACAGTGATTCAATTGTTTTTGCGCTTGCCAATCCGACACCGGAGATAATGCCGGAAGAAGCGCTGGCTGGCGGTGCCCGGGTAATTTGTACCGGGCGCTCGGATTATCCCAATCAGATTAACAATGTGCTGGTGTTTCCCGGAGTGTTTCGCGGCGCGCTTGATGTACGCGCCAGCCGGATAACCACAAAAATGAAAGTGGCGGCTGCACACGCTATCGCTGACAGCATTTCTGTTGCCGAGCTTCGGGATGATTATGTTATTCCCGGCTGCTTTGACGAACGGATTGCGCCGGCGGTTGCAGCGGCAGTAGCTGATCAGGCAATAAAATCGGGCATCGCGCAAATACTTCGCAACCCTGAAGAAATCGGAAAAACTACTTTGGCGCGTGTCGCTAATTTACGTTTGCAAAAATAACATTACGGAGGACAACATGATACTATCCGAAATAAGGGACAGCGTCGGTTATTTATCGTTAAACAATCCGGCGAAACTAAACGCTTTGAGTGCGCAATTGGTCAATGAGTTGGTGGCTGCGCTTGAGGACTACAAAGTTCAAAAAGTTCGCGCGGTGGTACTCACGGCGGCGCCGAACAAACACAATGTCTGGTCAGCCGGCCATGATGTTTCCGAGTTGCCGACCGGCCGTCGCGACCCGTTGGGGTATTTTGATCATCTCGAAATACTGTTGCGGGCGATTCAGGCGTTTCCGGCACCGATTATTGCGCGGATTCACGGCAGCGTCTGGGGTGGTGCGTGCGATCTTACAATGTGCTGTGATATGGTAGTTGCTGACAATTCGGCAACCTTTGCGATCACTCCGGCAAAACTGGGGATACCATACAATGCCTCCGGCATAGTACATTTTTTGAGCCGGTTGAATTTGAATATTGCCAAGGAAATGTTTTTTACGGCGACACCGGTCGATGCCGCTACCGCCGAACGCTGGATGATCGTAAATCATCTTGTGGAAGAAGCGGAATTGGACGCAACTATCGATACGATGTTAAAAGCGATTTTGAACAACTCGCCAATGTCGATTGCGATAATCAAAGAACAAATACGGGTGTTGGCCGAAGCACGGCCGCTCAGTCCGGACAATTTCGAGCGGATTCAGGGTTTGCGTCGAAAATGTTATGATAGCTATGATTATGCCGAGGGCGTGCAGTCGTTCAAGGAAAAACGCAAGCCAATATTCCGCGGCGAATAAACACAACCGAGGAGGAGAACATGCGTCCTTTAGAAGGAATAAGAGTTCTTGATTTGTCCAGGGTACTGGCAGGGCCGTATTGTACGATGATTATGGCGGATTATGGCGCAGAAATAATCAAGGTGGAAATGCCGGAAACCGGTGACGATTCCCGGTCGTTTGGGCCTTATCGCAATGGCGACAGTATGTATTACGCCAATATCAACCGTGGCAAAAAATCGATGACGCTAAACATGAAACATCCGGAAGCCAAAAAAATTATTTTTGAATTGGTTAAGCAGGTTGATGTCGTCGTGGAAAATTTCCGTCCGGGGACAATGGAAAAGCTTGGTTTAGGTTATGATGTTCTGAAGGAAATTAATCCCAAAATCATTTACGGCGCGAGTTCGGGATTTGGACATACCGGCCCGTGGTCCAAAAAACCGGCCTATGATTTAGTTATTCAGGCATTGAGCGGGTTTATGAGCATCACTGGTCCCGAGGATGGCGAACCGACAAAATCCGGACCGTCGATAATGGATTTATTATCGGGAATATTACTTGCCGAAGGAATATTTGCGGCGCTATTTGTGCGTGAGCGTCACGGAATTGGTCAAAAAGTTGACGTAGCGATGCTCGATGGCGGAATGTCGATACTGGAAAACGGGATTATGCGGTTTTTGTGCAACGGCGAAAATCCCGGACCGATTGGCAACCGTCACGCATCGATTACGCCGTTTGAGTCTTTTCAGGGTGGCGATGGCAATCACTTCGTAATTGCTGTTGGTAATGACAACCTTTGGGTAAAATTCTGCAAACTTATCAAACACGAAGAACTGACCACCGATGAGCGGTTTGCGACTAACCCCTTGCGGACAGCGCACCAGAAGCAACTCAAAACTATTATCAGCGGTATATTTGCAATTAGGCCGACCGAATATTGGTTAAAGGCCTTTGATAATGCAGGCATTCCGGCGGCGCCGATTAATAATATGGAACAAGTTTGTGCTAATGAACAGGCAATAGCGCGGGGGATGCTTGTTGAAGTTACTCACCCCACAATCGGCAAGCATACGATAGTCGGTCCGGCAGTGAAATTTACTGAAACGCCGGCCGCAATTACGGCACCGGCGCCGTTGCTTGGTCAACATACCGCGGAAATCTTGAAACAATATCTTGGTTATTCGGATGAGTTTATTAAACAATTAATAATTAACAAGGCAGTGTAGGAGGAACGATGAACGAAAAGTTACGTGCAAACCGGGCGAAATACGACGAACTGGTGGCAAAAATTACCGCAAAGCGGCCGGAGCGGACAAATTTACGCCACAACCGGTTATTCACACCGCTTGACCTTGAGGGCTTTGATTACATGGAAAAGCTCGGGTTTCCCGGTGAATATCCGTTTACTCGTGGGCCGCAGCCGACGATGTATCGCGGCCGGTTCTGGACAATGCGGATGTACGCCGGATTTGGTAACGCCAAAGAGTCTAATGAGCGTTATAAATATCTGCTGTCACTGGCGAAAAAAGGCGCCCGGGGTAATTTGTCGATAGCCTTTGATTTACCGACCCAAATCGGTTACGACAGTGACGATCAAATCAGTGAAGGCGAAGTGGGCAAAGTCGGCGTTGCGATTGATTCGCTCGCTGATATGGAAGTGTTGTTTGATGGTATTCCCCTGGATAAAGTTTCCACCTCGATGACGATCAACGCCCCGGCCGCGGTGTTGTTGGCGATGTATATTGCCGTTGCGGAAAAGCAGGGCGTTACCATGGATCAACTTGAGGGGACAATCCAGAATGATATTTTGAAAGAATATTCCGCCCGTGGTACTTATATTTTTCCGACCAAGCCATCGATGCGGCTGATTACTAACATTTTTGAATTCTGTTCCAAGAATGTACCGAGCTGGAACACAATTTCTATATCCGGTTACCATATTCGGGAAGCTGGTTCGACTGCGGCACAGGAAATTGCCTTTACGCTGGCGGATGGTATCGCTTACGTGGAAGCGGCGATCAAAGCCGGTATGGATGTTGACGATTTTGCCGGACGGCTGAGTTTCTTTTGGAATGCGCATAACGATATGCTGGAAGAAGTTTGCAAGTTCCGCGCTGCCCGCCGGATGTGGGCGAAGATTATGAAAGAACGCTTCAATGCCAAGTCGGCAAAATCAATGATGATGCGCTTTCATACCCAAACCGCCGGCAGTACGCTGACTGCGCAGCAACCGGAAAACAATATTGTGCGGGTGGCGATTCAAACAATGGCGGCCTGTCTGGGTGGTACTCAGTCGCTGCATACCAACTCCAAAGATGAAGCGATGGCGTTGCCGAACGAAGCCGCAGTAATGGTGGCGTTGCGGACTCAGCAAATCGTCGCTTATGAGAGCGGCGCCGGTGATACAATTGATCCCTTAGCCGGTTCTTATTATGTCGAAGCGCTCACGAACGATCTTGAAGAGAAGGCTTGGGATTATATTAAGAAAATTGATGATATGGGCGGCGCGGCAGTTGCCATTGATAAAGGTTATATTCAGCGGGAAATCGAAGACAGTTCTTATAAATATCAACAGGAAGTCGAGCGCAAAGAGCGCATTATTGTTGGCGTGAATGAATTCGTGGTCAAAGAAGGGCCGGTTACCGGGCTGTTGCGTGTCGATCCGTCGATTGGTGTGGCACAAGCCGCCCGGCTGAAGGAATTGCGCGCTAACCGTGACAACGAAGCAGTTGCCGCCAAACTTGCGGCACTTAAAGCGGCTTGCGAAGACGAAAATGCCAACATGATGCCGGTCATTCTTGATGCAGTGCGGGTGTACGCAACGCTGGGTGAGATTTGTAATACGATGCGGTCGGTTTTTGGCCTGTATAAAATCTAGAGCTCTGCTGAAAAATGCGCATCTGTAAATGTCAGAAAAGAAAGATATTTTGGAGGATTGAATTCAATGGAAAACATACGAGTACTTGTTGCTAAACCGGGTCTGGATGGTCATGACCGCGGTGCCAAAATTATTGCCCGTTCGTTTCGTGATGCCGGTTTTGAAGTTATTTATACCGGTTTGCGGCAGACGCCGGAAGAAATTGTTGAAGCAGCGCTGCAAGAAGATGCCAATGTTGTTGCTTTAAGCTTGCTGTCCGGGGCGCATAATACCTTGTTCCCGAAAATTGTGAAAATGCTGCATGCTGCCGGCATGAACGATGTTTTGGTAATCGGTGGCGGTGTTATTCCTGAAGAAGATATTCCCGGGCTGAAAGCGGCCGGAGTGGCGGCAATCTTCACACCGGGTACGCCGACGGCCGAGCCGATTGCGTTTATCAAAAACTTTTTTGCCGACAAATAAGAAAGCAGCTTGCGGCTGCGAATTAGCAGGTTGACATGGAATTGGTTGAAAAATTACTCGCGGGAGATCGACTGGCGCTCTCCCGCGCTATTACCATCGTGGAAAATGAGCGGGTGGACGCTGAAAGCATCATGCAAGCCGTTTATCCGCATTGTGGCAAGGCAATTGTTATCGGTATAACCGGTTCGCCGGGTGCCGGAAAAAGCACGCTGGTTGACAAAATTGCCCTTGAGTACCGTAAGCAAGGCAAGACTATTGGCATTATTGCGGTTGATCCGACCAGTCCGTTCACCGGTGGCGCCATTCTCGGTGACCGGTTGCGGATGTCTTCGTTGTCCACCGACAAGGCGGTGTTCATCCGCAGCATGGGAACCCGCGGCAGCCTGGGCGGTGTGAGTATCAAAACCGCAGACGCGATAAAATTGATGGACGCTTTTGGCAAAGACATTATCATTGTCGAAACGGTCGGTGTCGGGCAATCGGAAACCGAGATTATGAAACACGCTGATGTTACCGCAGTCGTTTGTGTGCCGGGGATGGGTGACGATATTCAGGCAATAAAAGCCGGAATAATGGAAATAGCCGATATCTTGGTAGTAAACAAGGCGGACCGTGAGGGCGTGGATAAGCTGATGCGTGAATTACAGATGTTGGTGGAACTCAACCATTCGCTTGGCGGCCGGATTATCCCAATTTGCAAAACCGTCGCAACCACTGATGCCGGCGTAGCCGAATTAAATCTGATGATTGACGGTTTTTTTGCTGAAAGCCGGCAAAGTGGTGAATTGGCATTACGGCGTTCGCGGCGGCGAAGACAGGAGTTGGTCGAGCGGATTCGTGATTATGCCGCCAAACGTGTACAGGCGATTATCGCGACTGAAGCATTGGCAGAAACAGTGAAAGCGCTGGAAGCCGGAACCCGCGATATTTATTCGGTGCAACAAGAAATTGAAGAGCGATTGTTTAAATAAGAAAATCTCTGGAGCGGGTTAGTCCGGCTTCCAGAGATTTTTTGATCAGAATTACCTGCTGCTGTTTGGCTATATATAATTCTTCCGTTTCGAATTATTTGCTTTTTCGAATTATTTGCATTTACCCTCTTGACGGATATTGATTATCGTGATACAATACCCCTCGCCCTCAGGGACAGGTTGCTGACAGTAACCGAAAACCAGAGAGCCGACCAGCGGGTTGAAGCCTTGTAAACATTGCGTTTGCGAGCTGTTCGCTGGAAGTATCCGCTCCGCAACTGCTGTTGGTGATGATAGGTTAATCACTAACATAAGATGATCGTAGCAACGACATCGAACAGCAAGAACGCACGTGACCAAAAAGTAGCGTGTTGTACGGAGAGAGGAGCCTGCAACCACCGGGACACCAGTAAGCGAGTGTCAGGGTGCGAAGCGCAGTCCGGGCAAGAAAACGGATTGTTGCGACAGGT
>Ga0172379_10000267_pt1 | contig 140578 bp, 185 predicted proteins | sample GrowelOW334metaG_FD_119756 | JGI IMG/M metagenome (GOLD analysis project Ga0172379, IMG submission 119756) | Groundwater microbial communities from an aquifer near a municipal landfill in Southern Ontario, Canada - Groundwater well OW334 metaG | ecosystem: Environmental > Aquatic > Deep... | reverse complement strand
TATAATATGATTTGCTTTTTTGATATTCTATAATTAGCATAAGGTGATAAGTATGCCAAAGTATAGTATTCAGTGAAAGACACCCTATTCTTGCATTTCGATCTGGAAATAGATGTATCTTTTCGAATTTATAATGTGCTCTAGCTGAAAGCTCAACGGGATTCATATTTTTATTTTTATTAATAAATTCTATCATTTCCTTCATAAGCTTCTCAACTTCTTGCCAGTCTGGAGCAAGATGAGATCCAACTCTCACAAGATAATCCCTAAATTTGCCTGCAATATCTGATTTAGTCATTCCAAATATTTCTTCATGCCACTCTAATAACAAATCTTTTGTTATTTTGTTATTTTTACTAAGCATTTTTAAGAAAACTTCACTATGTGCCTCAGTTTCTCTAACATCTCTCAATGATTTATTCGGAGATATTTTATCATGGATTATCTCTCTAGTTTCTTCTAATGTTATTGTAGATCCTTCAATTGCATTAGTATTATATGTAAATGCAATAGATATTTCTTCTAGTTCTTTCTTTCTTGCACTTTCTGGAATTCTTTTCCATTCTGATTGAAAATTTTTCTTTATTCTTTCTAATTTTTGATTAATGTTATCTCTAAATTCTTTATTAAACTTAGATTTAATTTCTTCAATGTTTTTAGGTATTTCAGAACCCAAATATTTTTCTTTAGTTATTATTTTATCTTCTTTTCTATATGAGTGCTTTAAGTAGAAATAAATTTTATCTCCTTTTTTCTTAGTTGTTATCTTCATAATATAAGTATACCTACAAAGTATTTAAATGTTATGTTTTAATAAATAATGTGGGTATAAGCGCCCTACATGCGTTAGTTAATCTTTAAGTTTAACTTTGTTATATTTTGCTTAAATAAATTAGAATTTAAACAATCTTTCATAATCCTTATGATCCATCCAGTCAAGAATAATTGCAATTATCTCAATTCCATCTCCACCAAGCGTATATAAAAGCCTCCAATCTTTTCTTAAGTTATAGATCCATAGATTAGTTAAACCATATTTTTGAATTAGCTCTTTTGGAATAAGATTTTTCTTTACATTTCTTCCGCAGAAAGAATCTTGACAAATAGAATTGATTGCTTTCTCTATTTCTTTATATAATCTTTCATCAGTATCTTTTAAACTCTTAAAATATTCTTTTAATTCAATATCCACAAAATTTACTTTGCATTCCATTGTAAATCAGGCCTATTTCTGTATTTTGCTACGAGTTTAGGATTCCAAATGTAAACTACATAACCTTCTTTATCATAAACTATTTTATAGATACTTTCCAAATATTCTATTATTACTTGAAATGTTTGCCACATTACTTTTTTAGGAAGACTTTTGAACAAGTCTGTTTTCTTATACTCTCCACTATTTTCTTCAATAAATCTTTCAACCATTAATACAGTTTGTAATGTTGGGCTTCTAGCTACATCATTTGTTTCAATATAGCTCTTTTCTTTTCTGATAGTTTGAGTTTCCATTTTAATTAATAATATCAATTGATATTACTATATAAATCTTTCTAATAATGAATTTTGACATGAAAATGATGATTTTGTGGTTAAAAATTATTAATGCATAACTGAAATTAATAGATTATTTTTTCTCCTTTTAACCAAGCTCTACCTTCTTGCTGCGCTTTGACTAATTCTTCCATACTCAAAAAATGCTGTTTTTCAAAGTCGATTTCATATTTTTTTCTTTGGTCTTCTAATAACTTTTTTCCCACAAATTCATAAGGTATATAAGTAATTAATTCATATTTGTTTGAATTATGGATAGTTGTAAATGCTTCTATTTCTACAGGATATCTATGTGAAGTATAATCTATGTCCACAATTCTTTTTTTCCAATCAAGAACGCTAATGTCATGGGTTGCTTGATATCCTGGTTCAGCATCATGACTAACTACTGCAATTGCTTTTTCATCATCAGCCATTACCATGCTCAGTAAATCATGATAAGTTCTTTGCATATTTTTTGTACCAAAATAAAGAGGACCAGAGCTATAGTTATTAAACTTAAGGTCTGCAAAAAGGATTAATTCTTCAGGACTTAATGTTTCAAGTTGTTCTAAACGAAATCTTTCAGCCCATCTTTCTTTAGGGCTTCTTCTAAGTAACTGGCTTTGTTCGTTAGTTAATTCTATTTTATTTGTCATAAAAAATTAATAATATTAAGATATATTAATATAACCCCCCTTATAGGGTAGAGTAATAGAAAGTTTTTTATATCCAGTTTATATATTAAATTCATGATTGAACAAATATTAAGAAAAATAGGGTTAACAGAATATGAGGCAAGAGTTTATGTAGCCTTACTTGAATTAGGCAAAGGAACATCTGGAGAGATTTTACAAAAAGCTAACTTAAATACTGGTAAAATTTATGAAATACTAAATTCACTAAAAAATAAGGGATTTATCAGCGAGCTTATTGAATCAGGAGTTAAAAAATTCTTTCCTGCTGATCCTAAAAGAATTTATAGTTATTTAGATGAAAAGAAAAATGAAATCAAAGAACAGGAAGATTCTCTTAAGGATATACTTCCAGAAATCTTAGATAAATTAAATTCTAATAAAGAAAGTCAAAAAGTTGAAGTTTTCTATGGGTTTAATGGTTTGAAAACAGCCCATCAAAAGGAAATCGATAGATATTCATCAAAGGGAATATTAAGAGTTCTAGGAATAATGGGAAGAGAGAAATATCCCCAATCAATTTACAATTTCTATATAAATAATCTTTATTCTAAAAGAAAGAAAAGTAATGTTAAAATAAAAAAAATCTTAGATATAAATGCTAAGAAATTTAGAGAAGACCATGAAACTGAAGCAGAATTAAGATATTTCCCTTATATATCTCCTGTAGCAATAGTTACAATAGGAAATTTAACAATTATGGATATTATATCTGAAAATCCCATAACCATAACCATTGAATCTGGAGAAGTTGCTAAATCTTTTATTCAGCAATTTGAATTTCTTTGGAAAATAGCAAAAAAGTAGTATTAATGCATAACTGAATTTTCATCTATTATCAAGTCGCAGAATCCTCATAATTTGTACCTAAGTTGATGTCAGGAATCTTGGATTCTGATTCTTGAGCACACTCAAGATTTGAAAAATCTTGATGCCCTAAGGGTGAACGCCCGGACCGAGATTTGAACTCGGGTCGCCACCGTGACAGGGTGGAATGCTAGGCCACTACACTATCCGGGCTTTTTTCACTTTTTACTAAGATAAAGGGGTTTTTTAAAGATTTCTGGAGGGGGTTTTTCTGATAAAATTATCTTTTGTCTTTTCTTTTAACAACAAAGTAATATATTAATGCTCCAATCCAACTCGCCAAAACAATAACTAATATCCATACAACTTTTTCTGAATCATCTTTAAATTTTCTTTTTGCAACATCTACTATCATCAGTATCCAAAAAACAAAGAAAAATATCATTAAAGCAATGATTACCAGTATGAATATTAAGAACAATAGAATTGCAAATCCACTTAAGGCTGTTACTGAACCCATTTCACTTACCATATTTATATTAAGTAATTAAGTTTTATAAATATTCTCTTTTACACCTTAAATTAGTTAAATTTAAAAGATACTTTTTCTTAGAACTATTATAATTACTACAGAAAATGAGCAAAGTAAAAGATAAAGGCAAAAAAATTAGACAAGAAGTTAAAAATGAATTTATTTTGAATGTTCCAAATACTTTGACTCTCTTAAGACTGGTGTTTATGTTTATTATTGGATATTTAATTTGGATTGATTTCTCATATATAACAATTGCAATAATTTTTGCAATTGCAGCTGCTACTGACTGGTTGGATGGATTTTTTGCAAGAAAGTTAAATCAGAAATCTGATTTAGGTGCAAGACTTGACCAGGTGATTGACAGAGTCTTTATGATTCCAATAATTTTATTGTTATTATGGAAATTGTATTCTTTTGATAAAAGTGTTGCATATCTTTTAATTGCATGTTTATCTAGAGAAATTATTGCAACTCCTGGATTTATTATTAGAATTATTCGTGATAAAGACGCATATAAAGTAAAATACATCGGAAAAGTTACAACCTTTATACAGTCTGTTGCAATTGTATTAATTGTTCTTGGAAGAGAGATTGCTTTACTTGAAAATATCGCTTGGTACGTGGCAATAGCAACAGGATTAATTGGAATTGTGGCTGGGCTTGATTATTTGAGAGATTCTATTGATTAGATGTTTAATCTCATATAAATTTAAAACATTTAAATTCTTATAAAAAATATGAAAATAGAGGTAGTTTTAATTTTAGTTGCAATTATTCTGCTTAGTATCTCTTCTTATTTATTATATAATTCATATTTTTCTCAGACCCATTATTTTAAAGATAATTCAGAGCAAAATAATCATTCAATAGAGCAGAATATTAATAATTCTTCTGTATTATTAAATGAATATCCTGAGGGCATGTTATTTTATGATTTTATTCGTTTTCCTGATAAAATAATTAATTATTCGATAGATGTTAATTGTAATAAAAATAGAGAAGAGAATATTGCAAGTGCATTTAGTTATATTCAAAATGAAACAATTTTAAGGTTTAATCAGGTTAATGATAATGGGCAGATTGAATCAACCTGCTCTGAAGATTCGATTGAGATGTCTGGGGGTTATTTTATTGCTGGCGAGGGCGGACCTTTTCTTATAATTAATACAACAAAATATCAAGTGATTGTTAATGGAAAAATTCTTATTTTTAGTGATGAAAAATGTGATAGGCCTATTGTTGAGATACATGAAATATTACATGTACTTGGATTTAAACATTCTATAAATAAAAAATCAATAATGTATAATATTTCTGATTGCAGCCAGATTATAACTGATAATATAAAAATGAAGATTAATGAACTATACAAAGATCCTTCACTTCCTGATCTTGAATTTAAAGACGTGAATGCCACAAAAAAAGGTATGTATGTTGATTTTGAAGCTGAAATAATTAATAGTGGACTATCTAAATCAGGAAATACTAAACTCTCGGTTTATTCTGATAACGAAAAAGTCTCTTCATATGATCTTGGAAGTTTAGATATTGGTTCGGGTAAATTAATAACTGTTGAGAACTTAAGGGTTTTTGGATCACCTAAAAATATGATTTTTATAATTGATGAGGAAAATTCCCTCTCTGAAATTAATAAAAAAAATAATAAAAGAATTTTAACTTTGCAGTAATAATTATGTATTGGATTAAGAGGATACTTATTTACCAGTCTTTATCGTTGTCTTTATCATCGTCTTCCCAGTCTTTTTTTTCTTTTTCTCCATCCTCTTCATCCCCATAATTGTCATCTTCATCAAGGGATTCTTCATCAAAATCTTCGAATTTGTCTTTCATTGTATTTTATGGATATTAAAGGGTTTAAAAATTTATCTATGGCTCTTTTTTAGTAAAAAAAGATTAAAAAAGGGTTATTTCTTATTGCTAAAATTGATTCTTAGGAATACTTTTAAATATAGTCTATTATTAAAAAATGTATGAGCCTGTAGCTCAGCCAGGTTAGAGCACCGCTCTTATACGAGGCTGCTTCGCTATGGAGCAGATCTTTCATAGTTAAATCTAAGAAAGGCGGGGGTCCCCAGTTCGAATCTGGGCAGGCTCATATTCATGAAAAAGATAAATTTATTAGGTTTTGGAAATTATAAAGATTTGAATTTTTATATTTTTAAAAAGTCATCAAACTTTTATGAAACAATAAATTCTGTATTCAAAAAAATTTTTGGAAATAATTGTCACATACAAATTCGAGATGTTAATTATAATAAAAAAGGCAATGTGACTGATGTAAAAAGAGATGTACTAAAGCTTAAAGATCTCCATGAAACTATTCATAACGATCCAAGAATTGACCTTTTTTATGGAGCTAAAACTGTTTACCTTACAATAATTTGTGAAAATGAATTAAGGCTAAAATTTAATAAGATATTATTAAAATGCTCTGAAATTCCTAAGGTGAAAAAGTTTAAATAATCATTTCTCATTTTTATCTTATGGCAAAAAAGAGGGAGAAAAGTGATTTAATTGAAGGATCAAAATTGTCAAAATCTGACGAGAAAAAATTTTTTGCATTTATTGTAATGCTGTTAAGTGTTATTGGATTTTTGATTGCTATTCTTGTTAAGAGAGATGATAAATATATAATGTTTTATGCAAAGCAGAGTTTGGTATTGTTTTTTGCTTGGTTATTTGTTGCTGCATTAGGATATATAATAAAAGTTATTCAATTTTTTGGGGAGATTGTATACGCTGTTTTACTTATATTCCTTGCAGTTGTATGGATATTTGGGATGATATATGCTTTATCTGGAGAAGAAATTAAGCTACCTTTAATTGGAGAATATGCAAGGTATATTAAATTTGATTAAGGTAAGATTTAAAAGCCATTTTTCTCTTTGTTTTACTATACATTGCCCCTGTGGTGTAGTTTATAAGAAAACTTTAGACCTATGATTTTTATCGAGGATAAAAGATATGTGTTAAAATAACAATAAAAACTTTTAGTATTTTTCTTTTTTTATTATTTTTAATAGTTTATCAATTAATTTCCATTCTTGCACCTGAATGGTTCTTATAATCGTCCTTTCACACCCTTCAGGGATATCTCCCCCTTCTTCATCAATCTCCCTTTTCATACCAATAAGATCCATTTCTTGGAAATAACCATTATCTTGCAATAGAACAATGTCTTTTGTACTTAATTTTAATAATTCACAATAATCAATATTGAATATTTGTCCAAATTCCAACTCCTTTGGCTTTTCACATTTGAATTTTTTTGCAATGTCTGATATATTTTTTATAGTCTCAATAACTTCTCCTAATGGAACAGATTCAACAATAATATCTTGAAAACGAAGTGCATTTTCTATTTTTTTATTCTTCATCTTTTCAAAATTTTCTAAAAATTCTTTAAAAAATTCTTTTGCTTTTAAATTATTCAATTTCTCTTGTTCTTCATTATATTCTTCTGGTAAATATTTCTTCTTGAATGCCTTCAAATATGTACTTACTTTATCTAAGGATTTATTATCACAACTTATTCCAAGTTTTAATGTTATTTTAATCTCTTTAAGGAGTCTATTCAATTTTCTTTTCTTATCCCATTTAGTTATATTTGAAATTAAGCTATTAACCATAAATACCTAATAAACCCAAACTTTATAAATTCCTCTTATTTTCCCTTTTTCTTATACAATCATTACATAAAGTAATTAAATTATCAAGATTTTCCGATTCTCCATTAATTGTCCTAACCTCTGCTCCTTTATTGCCACATAATTTACACTTAAAATTATCTCTCTTAAGTGCAATAAACCTTATCCTTCTTGAATTTGCTTTCTCAGATAATTCTGCAACACAATCAAGGCAAATGTTCTTATTGCTATGGCTGTTAAGCCATTCAACCTCTTTTTTACATCTTTCACAGATTACCATATATAATTAGGATAATATTTTTTATTTACAAAACTATCTTGTATTCTTTTTTTTATAATTAATTATAAACCAAATTATAAAAATTGCAAAAATAATCAGGATAATAAGTATTAAATCTCTTATTCCATTATTGGTGCTATTAATAATCCTTGTTCCTGTTTGATTAATAATTTCCAATATATCCATTTTATCTTTTAAATTTTAATTAAGTTCTTTATCATCTTTACTATAATCTTTATTATCATTTTTGCCTTCATAATTCTTTTTAACTCCAAATCCTTTTTTCATATAAGAAGGAAGTTCAGGGTTACCTGTGCATTTATGGTTTTCGGGTAATCTATGTTTTTCACAATGATATTTATGACAATAGGGACAATGAAAAGTATTAAGATAATTTAATTTTCTTTTGCACTTATTGTATGGACATATTCCAAAAATATATACTATCTTTTTGTATTCTTTTGCTTCTACTTCTTCAAGAAATCCGAGTTTATCATCAATTTTCGCTCTTTTAACAAATAAAAAAACATCTTCTCCCTTAATTTCTTCTACTTTCAATTTCTTTTTAATTTCCTCCGGAATTTTTATAACCACATTTGGTTCATTTTTTTTTAAAAGAAAAGGTTTTCCAATAATTGCTGTATAGGTATTATGGAGGCAATATGCCTTTGCTATAGTTAATTTATCTCCTTCTTTCAAGCCCGTATTTTCCATAGTAGGTTTATCAATTTGAACAGAATCAGATTCTCCAATAAAAGCAAAAGCAACCCAATTATCTATAAGTGATTTATTTATTTTTTCTTGTTCTTCTTTAGCGTATCTTGTCATTTCTTTTTATATTGCAATTTTTTTACTTTGTATCTATAAATAAAAAAAATGATTACAATTATTATAATACCAAGTATAAACATTCCGGCTTTAATTAAATCATTTGTTATAAATTTATTTGCCTGTTCAGACGTAGGGTCAATAATTGTTGATTTACTTGTGCCAGAAATCAAATTACCAATCGTCCAACTATTCTCATTTGTCATAATAGATAAAGCAACTTTACTCTGCATACTCAAAATGATTATTAAAGAAATAACAATTATCATTAAAATAGTAACAATGATTATGGGGAGATTTGCCTTTTTATCCATAGTTTATCTGAGTAGTTGTTCCTTATAAATTTGTTTACAAATTAGTTAATTATTAAACATAAGGTTTAAAATGGCTGTTTTATTCGTTTTGCTAAGTGAATTAAACACTTGTTTACTTTCAGGATTTGACTTATTTGAATTGTAAACAAGATAAAATAGTTCCGAAGTTTTAGGTGCCCCTGTGGTGTAGAGGCCAAGCATAAAGCCCTTTCGAGGCTTTGACCCGAGTTCGAATCTCGGCGGGGGCATATTTTATATGTTGAATTTCCCTATTTCCTTATAAATAGGGGAGTATAATATATATTATGAAAAAGATATATCCAAGTTACCAAACAGGTTTAGGAACTAAACCTATAGAAGAGGGATTAAAGAAAGCTGACTTAGACATACTTAATGAGTTCTGTAAATTTTGTAGAGTTAGTGCAAGCGAAAATAGAGTTAATACTAAAATTAGATGTTATATGTTGCAAACTTATGATGTCATAGGAAAATCTTTTTCAGATTGGAAAGTAGAAAATATAAGAGATTTTGTTATCCTTGTTAATGATTCTAATAAAACAGAATGGACAAAAAACGATATTAAAAAAATTCTTAGAAGATTTTTAAAATGGAAATATAAAAAATCAGATGATCTAGAAGAAATGTTAAATCTTATAAAATGTAAATCAGACATGAACGCATTTAATCACAAAAGAATTAATGAAAGTACTTTAGTAACTCCTGAAGAATTTGAATCTGTTTTAAGACAAGCCAATACTCTAAAACAAAAAGCTATTCTTTCTTTATTATTTGAAACTGCTATAAGGCCTCAAGAATTAAGAAATCTTAAATGGTGTGATGTTAAAATTAACGAAGAAATTGGGAGTATTGTTGTCTTTAGTGGAAAAACAAAAAAATCAAGAACTATACCAATAAAAGATTCAATTGTTCATTTGCAAAGATGGAAACAAGAATATGAATTTAATGATGTAAGAAATGATGATTTTATCTTTCCAAATCCAAAAGATAGATTAAAATCACTAAGTAATAATACCTTACCGGTTATGCTCAAGAGATTATCTATTAAGTTAGGGCTTAAAAGAAATATTTTCCCATATCTTTTAAGACATTCTAAAATAACTGATATTAATAAAAAACTACCGGCACATTTAGAATCTAAGTTTGCAGGTCATTCTATTAAACAAGCTCAACTTTATACTCATTTAAGTTCTGATGATCTCAAAGATGCAATGATTGAGAAAGTCTTTGGTGTTAAAGAGATTACTCCAGAGAATAAATCTAAATTTGAAAAAGATATTAAAATGTTAAATGAAAAACTCGACGAATTTGAAAAAATGGATAAGGAAAGAGAAGAACGTAGAGAAAAGGTATTTAGGTTTATTGAAATGGTTGAAAATAATCCTATGAATATTAAACCTAAGATGGATTCAGAGGGTAATTTAGTATTTATTGTAAAGAAAGGAACATTCTCAAATAAAGTTTATAATAAGTAAATATATACTTAATTAGCAAAATATTTAACCATTAAGAAAGTCATTTTATTATGGAAAAAGATGATAGAGAACCTGGAAATATCAATATATCAAGATTATCTGAATTATACGAATTAATAAAAAAGCATAGGGTGATGCCAAATAGATTGTTCATAGTTGGTAAAAATGTGAATTTTATTATCCATGATAATACTATAGAAGAATTTGAAACAAAAGATGAAGATTATGGATTAATTATTCCGAGATCATTTGAGAGGGGTGAGATAATAGATTCTTTTTCTAAAATAGAATTTTTTATCAATGAATTAATAAGGGCTAAAATTCTTGGGAAATCTGAAGATCCTAATCACGATCTTTTAGATGTTTTATTAGAAAGATTAGAGTTTTACTCTAAGTTTCGTATGCTTTGTGATGATTTTAAGTTAATTAATGAAAAAGAGGAATTATATAAAAAGATTTTATTAATCAAAGATATAAGAAATTCTTTTGCCCATATATGGAATATTAAAAAAGTCTATTATAAGAATACCTCTATTGGGCCTCTAGAATCTCACTTTGTTGAATTTAAAGAGGATTTGAGATATATATGGAAAGAATTAATTAGAGTTTATGAAAAATTAATTAATCAGGATGCTTTAATAGACAGAAACATTAATTTAATTTTTAATTATGTTGAGAAAAAAACAGAAAAAGATTCGATATTCATCAATGATGAAGAATATAAGAGATTATTAGATTATGTTAAGAATAAATATGAAAATGAAACTAGTCAAAGACTTAAAAGAAGTCGGCTAGGAGTTGTAGTTGCTATTTCTCTTGCTGGAGAAGCAGGATTAAAATTAAATGAAATCGTGTACTTAAAAGAGTCTCAATTAAGCAGAGGGTTTATTAAGCTAGGTTCTGGAGATTTATCCCGAAATGTTCCTATCCCGACTAGTTTAAATGAACCCATAATTAAAAGTGTTCTCCCTTTTCCAACAAAAGAAAGAAATTTACAAAAAAGTTTAGTTAAAGCTGCAAAGATATCAATACAAAAAAAAATCAGTCCACAAGATCTAAGAGGTTATTTTGCCTATAGTTATATTACTAAGGGTGTTTCTCCTTATGACCTTGCTAAAATTTTGGGGCTTAAAAATCTAGGTAGTTTAGATATTTACATTAATAGGCCTCCTTCAAGGTTAATCTCTTTTTAGAATTAAGGAAAAAATTATATTTTTCCGAACGTTTTAAGAAAACCAACTCGTAGCGGAGCCGAGTTGTGTTTTCTCGTTCGGGGCATAATTTCTATTCTATATCTCTATAATGTTTAAAAGGAACTAATGAAATTATAATTTAGGGTGATTTCAAATGTTAAAACTATTCATTTTCAAAAAAAGAAGAGATAACCTTTTAGTTAGAACTGACTTTTCAATCACTCCTTTGCAGGCTTGAGTGTTGAATGGATATATTTAACATGCCTGTAAGATGTCTATTTCTGAAAGTTATCAGAGCCCGAAGGGCTCTTTATTTAGTAATAGTGTAATATCTTCACATTTATTAGAGTTAGGTTATCCTGAGAAGTCAATAAATTCTATGTTAAGATGCGGAGAAGAAACAGGAAATATTGTTTTTGTTAATTGCAGATGTTCTTCTAAAGCGGTTAATCTTAAACATCATTGTTGTCTTAGGACTTGTCCAGATTGTGCTAAATTACGTAAAAGAAAGCTAAGAAACAAATATCTTCCATATCTCTCAAAGATTTATCAAGACAGAAAAAATTATATTTATTTCCTGACTATAAGCCCTAGAAATTATGATTCCCTTGAAGATGGTTTAAAGAAAATTAGAAAAAATTTTAATAAATTTATTAGACATAATTACATTAAGGAAAGAGTTAAAGGTGGTTTGTATGTTATTGAATCAAAACAATCAAATGGAAAATGGAATATCCATATTCATGCTATAGTTTATGGTCGATGGATCGATAATAAAATTAGAAAAGAAAAAGATTCTAAGCTAGTTTCCTTATGGAAAAAATCGTCTAAGGAAGATGTAAATATCCATATCTCAAGACAAGGTTCTACTCTTTTTTCATTAAATTATATGTTAAAATATATTTCAGCTAATAAAGACGATTTTAATACTCCTTTAGATATGGCTAAATATATTTTATCTACTAGAAAAATGAAATTAATTTCGACATTTGGAATGTTCTTTAAAGCTAAATTTGAAATTATCAAACCTGTTTGTCCTCATTGTAATATGCAAATTTATTTTGTCTTTGATTTTGAAGTTATGAACATTTATCGTGATGCTTTAAATCGTCCACCTGATCCTCCTGATTTAAATCATTGGATACCATAATCCTTAAAAAAACATTTAATTTATAATATGATATGGGGATTTTTAATGAAGACGAAGAAGATGATGAAATAGAAGAAATTGCATCGGATATTATTGAGCTATATAATGATATAACCAATGGAAATTTTGAAGAATTAAAAAGTAGTAGTACTGCTTACTTAAGAGAATATAAAAAAATTATTCAAAATTTGAAAGACCATTTTAATAGTAATATTTTAGGTGGAGGACCTCCAGATTTCTTGTATCAATTAGAACAAGAACTTCATAATGGAGGATGGCCATTAAAAGATTCTACAACAATTAAAACAATTGAAATGGGACTCAAAAAGATAATGAAAAAATTTAATATCGAAATACCCGGAAAAAGTAAAATTGAAGAAAATAAATTAGCCAATTACCCTCAAGTTCAGAATATACTCTATGCTAATCAATCCATGGACAATCAAATAAATATTTCTATTGAACTAAGAGTTGAAATTGATAAAGCGATTAATCAATTTATCGAAGAACTGAATAAATCTAAACCCGATCCTTCAAAGTTAAAAAAGCTTTGGGAGATTATAAAAAAAGGTGCTGGCTACGGAACAATAAAAGTTATTGAAGAATTACTAAAGAAAGTGTTTGGAATTTAGTTTCATTTCAAACTAAATAACCTTTCAACTCTCTCAGTTTCATCGCCCGGTCTTTCTTTAACTAGATTTATTCGCTTAAGAAATTCTAATGATTTTAAAGCAATAGCTCTGTGGGTTTTAATCCTTAAAGAAATTTGCCTAATTGAAAGCTCTTTTTCTTTAGAAAGCAATTTGAGAATATCTTCAGTTATTATCAGTATATTCCTGTGCATATATGAAGATCCACACATAATTTTTTATACTAAGTATGAATACTTATTCATAGATGTAAAATGGAAGATTCACAAGCTCTTTGGGATGAAAATAAGATGGTTGGAAACAATGCAGAAAACATTGTTGAGTTCTTGATTAATTCAACTCCTGATTGGAAGTGTATAAAGTATGGAATAGAGAATCATATTGATGAATTAAAGAAAATTCTAAAAACGAACAACAGTGATGAAATAAGTAAGCGAATACGCTCAATGCCAGATTTCATAGCAGTTAATTCAAAAACAGATCAAGTTTTGCTTATTGATGCCAAATATCGTTCTTTCATAGACCGAAGAGAACCAAAGACAGCTCTCTATGGTTTTGGCTATGCACAAATGAAAGACTATCTTAAATTCTGGCCTGAAGCCTATTTTATTGTAGTCAATAACTACGAACCATATTTCATAGTCATTTCATTGAAAGAAGTTGAATGGCATAAGCACTTTTATGGAAGAACTGGCGAAGGAAAAGATTTGAAAGAACAATGGAATTTTGCAGGAATTCAAAAGTCTATCAAAGATTTATTCCCTGATTTGCCTGAAAGTGCAATTTCTAAGGCTATAGAGCGGATTCCGAAGAGATAGAAAAATATAAAAGGTTCGAAAATATAGATAATTATTGAAAAAGGGAGGTGATCGGAGAACGATTATGCTCTCTGATTACTTCTAAGAGAATGTTATGAATAAAGAAACCTTGATTAAGTTATTTGCTTTGTTTAGCGTAATAGCTATTGCTTTAGCAGTATTTTTTTATTTTAATAAAAATGAATATCTCTTTTGGTTATCTTTGCTTTCTAATATTATCCAAATCGTTTTATTTGGATTTTGGCTTTTTAAAAACCAATCTTTACCTATAGCAAAAATAGAAAACACGAATATAAAAGTGAATGAAATTCACCCATATATTACAAAAGAAAAAGAAGTTGATAAAAGAAAAATGAGAATTATGGCTCAGTTAATGGATTCTGGTCTCGTACCAGGTGAAGAAATAAAAAAGGCATTTAATTCTCTTAAACTCGAGGAAGTAATTGTCATGCATACCTATGGAGAAGGAATAAGACAAAATTTGTTAAATGAGATTGGATTGTCTAAGCAACCATTAATAACCTTAGTAGAAAATTTAGGATTTATTCGGGTTTTTAAATACCCTTCATTATACATAACTTTCAAGAAAAATTTACCAAGAATTCTAAGAAGTTTAGATAATTTGGAGAATTACATTAATTCGGAATTAAATAAAGAATGGGAAAAAATTAAAAAATCTACAAATGAAAAATATCCATCAGAAAAATATAAAATATATGCTAACATAAGAGATGGTTCGGGATTTAAATGTAGTTATATATTATTAAAATCTCTCAAAGAAGAGTTTATAGTAAATTACCAAAATAAACCTTCATTTACTAAAAAATTTACTGAGAAAGTTTTGACTGAGTATCAATCTAAAAAAAATGTTTTAAAATCTATAGAAATAAAGAATTTTATTTTGAAAATAAAGTTAGGTATATTAATTGATGACTCAGATAAGGCAATTATGAACCAAATTAATAAAAATGATAAACAGATTAAAGAAAGTCTTAGATTGAGATATTTCTTTGATTTAAAGAATAGATCTAATGGAGAAATAAAAAAATGTTTTGATGATCTTAATATTAAAGAAAATGATTTAAGAATAGATGATCTTAGAAAAGAAGCTAACGAGTATTATATCGTCCTTAAGGAAATAAATTTAATTTAATATGGTAAAATATATAAATTTATGAGATATTAAAGATAATGGAATTTAATAAAAAAGTAAGGTGTAACCGGAGTATTTTTGGTTTTATAACTAAATGTTCAAAGTCAGTAATAAATCCCGATCCATATAATGCTATAGATTGTGCTATAAGCTCTATATTTGTATATCAAGATTGCTATCCAGAAAAGCAAAGTAGAAGTATTATTGATATATCAAGAAGAAGATTCAGAGAAAATATTGACAAAAATTCAAGAAGTATAAAATACTCTGAAAGAGATACCATCCCTTTATCAGTAATTATAATGGAGTGTGTGAATTGTAAAAATATATACAAAAATACAAACATTGAAAAATGTACTAATTGTGGAGGAACTGTATTTAAACATAAGTCATCTATCCAGATTGAACTTAACTAAAAATCGAGGAAGCTATGAAAGAATTTAAAGAATTACCAGAAGCTAAAGTAAAAGTTATTAACTTAATTATAACTGGATCTCCTAATTCTGTAAGTGGGTGTCCTTGGCTTTCTGTTTATCCATGTAAGCCTAGTGATTTTTTTGACAATCCTATCCTTTTGAATAAATCAGTTGTTGCAGGAATTGTAGTTAGTGGAGCAATAGTGCTTGGTTCTCCTATTCCAATCTATTCCATTGATGTAGTAAGAAGGGACGGAGATTTATTTGATATAGACAGACATTTACTAAATCCTTCCGGAGCGACTATTTTAATAAAAAAAGAAATTAATAAAAGTTTTCCAGAACACCATTCATCTGGAATTCCTTATTATTATCAATAATCTACCAGAGTTTTATTATAATATCAATTCAAAATGTAATACTTTTAATTATAGCCTCGTGGGAGAATTTGAGAAAGTTATATAAACTCCAATCACTTAATCATTTAAAGTAGTCATTAATTGATTATCCAATAAATAAAGGGAAAATCAACATATTCTAGTTGCTCGGCGGGGGCATTTTAACTATTGAATGAAATGAAATAGTAAGCCACCGACGACCCTAAGAATTCATTCAAGTAATCAAAATTCTTTAAGTCGGCGGGGGCATTATTTTTAGAAAGACTTAAATATTTGTTTGCCTTTCATAACTTATGGCATGGACAGATTGTGCAGATAGTGATAGACCGATATATACTTGGGATGAAGAAGCTCAATTAGACCATTATACTAAAAGGGCTGTAAGATCAATAAAGTATGGTTGCGGAAGAGATAACGAAGCAGAAGAAATGATTGATCTTTTAAATGAGAAAGATGATGAAAATAATCGGGCTTATTGAATTAGAATCTGCTGAAATTGAATTGTAAAAAATATTTTTCAATACTTTTATATATAACTTTGCTCTTTTAATTTTATGAAATATACAATTGAGTCGTTGAAAAAGGATCATGCAGAATTCAGCATTGATATTAAAGAAATTGAACTAATAATGGATGACGAGGAAATTAATTATTCTAATTTAGTTCATATCTTCAGAAAAATATTTACACTATGGGATAAGCATGAGAAAGAAGAGGAAAATTTATTCAAGGAATTTGAAAAAATTAATATAAAAATACCAATTAAAAAGATTTTATTTGCACATAAGGAGCTTTTAATATATAAGAATAAAATAACTAAAGCAATTAATTCTGGAAGTGATTCTGAGATAAAACAATGTCTTAAAAATGAAGGAAAAGCTTTAATTGACCTCTTAAAAAGCCACATTGACGAAGAAGATAATGCAATTTTATCTTTGCCAATTGATAAGTTGCCTAAGTTAAATCATTAATTGCAGTATACAATTCATGTAAGAATTCTTATCACAAAACAATAGAATGAAAACCCTTAAAACTTAGCACTCAAAAAATTTGCAATGATAAGGTTTAAAAATCCTATTTAATGATGATTATAATGGCATTTAAAATTAATATTTCAGATAAGGGAAAAACCTTTCATCTTGAGACAGAGTCTGAAGACCTTATTGGAAAGAAGATTGGAGAAAAGATTGCGGGCAATGAATTATCTGGAGATTTAGCAGGTTATGAATTATTAATAACTGGAACAAGTGATAAGTCTGGTTTGCCTGGAAAAAAGGATGTTGAAGGTCAAACTTTAAGGGGTATATTATTAACTAAAGGGCCTTTTTTACACAAGGTTCCACATAAAGGATTTAGAAGAAAGAAAACTGTAAGGGGCAATGAGATTTCTGCAAATATTATTCAAATAAATTTTAATGTTGTTAAAAAAGGCGGGAAATCTTTGGAAGAAATTTTTCCAGAGCAAGGAAAGAAAAAGGCTGAATAAAGATTTTTAGAAGAACGTTTTTAAATATGTCTGGTCTTAATGAGTTATGTGGAGTAAAACGCAAATAAAGAGCCATATTGAAGTTGCCCTTTTATTAGATAAAATAAAAGACGAAGTTTTCGAATATATTGGTATAAATAAAAAAGTATCTGAAAAGCAAGTGCAGGAGTTTATATTAAAAAGGTTTGATGAAAATAATATAAAATCGGACAAAGACTCGCCAATTGTGGCTTTTAACGAAAATTCATCTAAACCTCATTATTTTCCATCTAATAATTCTAAGACTCTTGAAACAGGATCCTTAATTTTAATAGATTTATGGGCAAAATTTAAAAATTCTGATGGGCCATTTGCAGATATAACTTGGGTAGCTTATTATGGAAATAATATACCTAAAAAAATTCAAAATGTTTTTAATGTAGTTCTAAGAGCAAGAGATTCTTCTTTAAATTTTATAAAACAGGAAATAAAAGAAGGAAAAATGCCTATTGGAAAAGATGTTGATAAGGTAACAAGAGATATTATTAATAAAGAAGGTTTTGAAGGAAAATTTTTACATGGAACTGGACATAGTATCGGGACTTCCTCTCCTCATGGAAATCGAAGCAATTTGAATATAAAAGGTAAAAAGGCGTTACTAATCAATTTAGGTTATACTATAGAACCAGGCATTTATTTAGAGAATGAGTTTGGTATAAGAAGTGAAATTGATTTTTATATAAATGAAAAAAAGGAAGTGGTTGTAACTACACCAATTCAAAATAAGATAATTAAAATATCTTAAAAATTAATTAGGTGATTGTAACTTTCTTAATTTTATACTATTATCTTTTATTCTGAAATCACATCAACATACTTAAAAACCCATTATTCTACAATTATTAATGGAAAAACAAGATATAGATATAATTAAACTACCCATACTAAATGTTGGTATGGTCGGGCATATTGACCATGGTAAAACAACACTCCTTTATGCTCTTAGCGGGAAGTTTACTGATATTCATTCAGAAGAATTGAAGAGAGGAATTACAATTAAATTAGGATATGCAGATATTATTCTTAGAAAAGGGAAAGAAGATTATAATGTACTTGAAGGTGAGCCATATAGATATGTTACTTTTGTCGATACTCCGGGACATGAGATGTTAATGGCTACAATGCTTTCTGGAGCTGCAATAATTGATGCTGCTATACTTTTAGTTGCAGCTAATGAAGGAATTAAACCTCAGACAAGGGAACATTTGGTCGCATTGGAAGCAAAGAAAATAAAAAATATTATAATTGTTCAGAATAAAATTGATTTAGTTGATAGGGAGCAGGCAAAAAAAAGTTATAATGAAATAAAGAATTTTGTTAAAGGAACAATTGCAGAAAACAGCCCAATAATTCCAGTTTCTGCACAACAGAGAATTAATATTGATAAAATTTATGATGCATTGGCAGATATTAAAATTCCTGAACGTGATGAAACTTCAGATCCATTATTTATTATTGCAAGAAGTTTTGATATTAATAAACCGGGTAAAATAGCCAAAGATCTTCATGGTGGTGTTTTAGGTGGAGCATTAATAAGAGGGGTTTTAAAAATTGGTGATGAAATCGAGATTAAACCTGGACTAAATGTTATTGAAAGAAACCAGAAAATTTATGAGACTGTAAAGACAAAAATTGTCTCTTTGCACAGAGGAGATTATTCAGTTAACGAGGCTGGACCTGGAGGAAATTTAGCAATTGAAACAGAATTAGATATGGCTCTGACAAAGGCAGATAATTTATCTGGATGTGTTGCAGGGTTGGCTGGGAAATTACCTGAAATTAAAAATAAAATGAAGCTTAAGGCAACACATTTTAAAGAAGTATTAGGAACTGATGAATCAATTAAAATTGATGATTTTAAAATGAGTGAATTGTTGATGTTAAGTATTAATACTTCAATCAGCGTTGGCAGGGTAGCTAAAATTGATAAAGAGGTTATTGATCTTGAACTTAATATCCCTGTGATTTATTTTAAAGGAGATAATGTAGGTATTGCAAGGAATTTTGGCGGGCATTGGAGACTGATTGGTTTTGGAGAGGTTGTTTGAATATAAATCTTTTTGAAATTGTATAATGTTTAGTCTATAGAATACTTTTTAAACTTTGATTTATAATATTTATTAGGAGGAAGATAATGAAAGATAAAAAGTTTTTAATTGCATTGGGAGTAATTGCTCTGCTTGCGCTTATTTTGTTATATGTCCTTATTATTGGACCAACAATACAGGGATATATTGTTAAAAAGCAAATTGATGCGCAGGAAAATACTATTAGAGCAATAGTACAGGTTGTAGGCCAACAAGGTTATATCAACTTAACTGATGGCAATAATTCCATGGTGCTTATAGACAGCGCAAGATTAACTACAACTCAACCTAAAGCTTAAATTGGTTAGTTAAAATTAAAATAATTTTTAATTAAAAATGAGAAAAGAGGTGATAATTGTTATAGGATTTATAGTTCTTATTTCAGCAGGAGCTTTTGCTCAGGTTGCTTCTAGTTCTGAAATTTCTGAAGAAGTTACTGATTATGTTAAGACCTTTGTAGAAAAGGGAGGCATAGACCAGAATCAAATTAGTGATATAACTGAAATTAATCAAAGTTCTCTTCCAGATGAAGTTGAAATTAAAAAAATCGATGAAAATAATGTAGGTATTTATGAAGTTAATTATACTCAAAATAATCAATCAAAAAAACTTTTTATTGTAACATATTCAACAAATGAATTTAAGAAAGAAGAACAGAAAGAAATTAGAAATATACAAAATCTTAACTTTGGACTTGCAGGCATTGCAACTAAATCAATTTATTTAGATACAGTTACAGGCGTTAAATCTGGAAGTGATAGTGGATATGTAATGATGCATTCTGGAAGTATTACTGGAATATCTACAAGCATTAAAACTATTGATGGAAATGGAAAAGCAGTTATTAAGGTATTTAAAAATGGAAAAGATACAGGATTTAATAACTTAATTTTATCAACTGACAAAAATAAAATTGACTATGATTTGCAATCAGAAAATATTATTACTTATAATCCGGGAGATGTAATTTCTGTTTATGTTGAAATTTCTGGAAGTGCTAAAATAAATGATATTGTAACTATGGTGGAGACTTCAAGTTAATATGGCTTTAAGATATTCAAATAAAAGTAAACCAATTAATCGCAGTTGGCGATGGGTTGTTCTGGTTTTTCTTATATTATTTTTGATATTTGTAATAATTTATTTTAATTATGGAAAAAATATTAGTGGTAATGCAATTTTGAATGTTAATACTGTTTATCTCCCAAATGAAAGTTTAATGGGAGATTTGACTGTAACATTAAAACAAGGAGAGCTAATTCCAGCTGATTCAATAGTTCTTATTGAAATGGGAAATGAGACTTATTCTTATACTCTTTCTGATTTGGTTTCTAATTCCAAGGAAAATGGAGATTTTTATGCTGAAAATGTTCAATTAAGAGGTAGTGGAGAAGGATATGGAGTAAAGGGAGAAAAAGTTACTTATCCAGAAGTTGGTTTTACAATGAGAATAATAAGCAGTTCATCAGGTGATTCCGAACCTGAAAATAATAGTACAAATGAAAACAGTAATGCAAATGCAAATAGTAATGCTAATGAAAATGAAAATAGCAATTCAAACTCAAATGTAGATGCAAATAGTAATAGCAATGTGAATAGTGATGCTAATGCTAATTCAAATGAAAATAGTAATGTAAATGCGAATAGTGATGTAAACACAAATGAAAATAGTCAAGAGGTAGTTAATAGTGATCAAAATTCAGATAATTCAAATTCAAATGTAGATAGCAATGTAGATAGCAATGTAGATGTAAATAGTAATTCAGACAATGGCAATGGAAATTCAAATGCAGAGAGTAATGCTAATGAAAACACAAATAGCAATTCAAATTCAAATGCAAATAGTAATTCAGACAATGGTAATGGTAATGGTAATGGAAATTCAAATAGCGAACCAGCTGCTGGAGAAACACAAAGTGTTGAAAGTTCAAGTTCGCCGATAACTGGGCAAGTTACTGCTGAATTGTCAAATGATATCTCTGCAATTACCTCAAAAAATTCCCCATATACCTATCAATTAGAAGACGGGCAAACTGCAGAAATTGTAACTTCTGACCAACCTGTAGCTATTTCTATTAATAATAATATAGTAATAGTAACAACTGATTATTCAGAAACAAGTGAAGGATTTGGAGCAGATTATATTGGTGCAGAGACAAATACAATTGATATGAGTATTTCTTCATTGAATCTATCAGCTCAAGAAGGAATGTTAAGAATAACTTTAAAAAAAGATGATGTAGACATTGTTTCTGTAACTACACAACTAAGTGTTGAATCTCCTGAGCAGACTGCTGTTTCTGAAAATAATCAGACAAATATAACTGAAATTGAAACAAATATAACTTCTAATGCTACAAATATAACTGAAATTGAAAATGTATCTATTTATCAATTAAGTGCTCAAGAACTTTTTATGCTTAAATCTGCTACAGGTGAAACAGATGCAAAAATTGTTAAATCTGAAGTTTTAAATGACAGATTGATAATAAGATTTGAAATTGGAGATTATTGGCTTGAAAATAGCTATGATTATACTCAAGATACAGATATATTAAAAAATCAAATTGAGTTAGATGAAGCTAAATGGCTTAAAAAACTTGCGTCTAAATTATCTGAAAAAGAAGAAGAACCAGAGATTGTTAATGAATTTCTCAGTAAATAATGCTTCTAGATAAATATAATCTAGCAGATGCTTTTTTTGACAATATTTATATAGTATTTTTGAATATCTTTTCTATTGGTAGAAAAAGAGAATGAGAGTGACTAAATTAACTTTGAATTTATTAATTGTAACATTTGTATTATTTATCTTAGTTTCATTTGTAAGCTCTTTTAGCGGGACAACTGGTAATTATACTGTTAGTTCAAAAGGAGATAGCATAACTAATCAGAATTCATCATCAACAAATTTTATTCAAAGGTTTATTGGCGGAGTGCAGGCAGTTGGGAGATATGTTGGCAGTTTATTTTCTGGAAGATTTGGTGTCTTAGAAGTCTCAACTGGAAAGAAACTTGCAATTAATATTACTTATCCAATTAATAACAGTGAAATTCCAAGAGGAAATACTGCTATTACTGGTGAAGACGATAAGGGAGTTGTTTTAAATTCTATTAATCTTACTGCAAGAGTTTTTGAAAACGGGACAGATCTTGGATTCCAAGATGCTTTATGTTATTTTTATGATAATGATATTTTAATTGGATCTTCTGTTTCTAATTCTTCTGGATATTGTATTATGAATTTCACGAAGAATATTTTAAATGTAGGTCAACGTTCATTAATGGTTAATTTTAGTATATCAACTTCTGATTCTATTGTTGTTTCTTTTTCTAAAATAAATTATTCAATTAGCCAGTATTTAACTGCCTTAACTATGACAAATCTTCGTTCAAGTGGAAGTTATTATGATGGAGATAATGCCTCTCTTTTGATAAATATCATTAAGACAAATGGAACAGCTACTTATGATTATGATCCTATGAATATAAGTGCTAATGCAACAAATGCTGCGATGATTATTTATCCTAATGGAAAACTATTCTATCCTGGAACAATTTATCGTCTTGATGTTGGCAAATATCAAGCAAATGTTACTGTTAATTATAGCTTTGGGACTTTTATAAGATGGGATGTTTTGTTAAGTGATAATAATTTTTTATCTTATATAGGTTCTGCAATTCATGCAGATAAATCAATATGCAAAGCAGATTTTGGAAGTTGGAGTGATTGGAGTGCGTGTGCTGGAGGTATTCAGACAAGATCAAGAACTGATAGCAGTGGATGCATTGAAGTTGGAACTCAGTCATGCGGTGGCGGCGGAGGTGGAGGTGGAGGTGGAGGAGGATGCACGCCTCATTGGGGAGAGTGGAGTGAATGGGGTGCTTGCGTTGATAATCATCAATCAAGAATAAGGAGTGATGGTTGTGGAAGTTCAGAAACCGAATTCCGACAATGTACTCCTAATTGTATATCAAGTTGGAGTTGTGGATTGTGGGGACTTTGTGAACAGGGCATACAAAGAAGGACATGTGTTGATTTAAATAATTGTAATAATGAAACTGGAAGACCAATTGAAAATCAATCCTGTATTGGAACTCTTACAGTTTCTTATAAGCCTCAGGAATTATTTTTAAAAGTGATAAAGGGTAGTGTTGTGGACTTTTCAGTTATTGTTTCTGATAGTATTTCAGAACCATTAACAATTAAATGGAAATCTAACTCACAACTACAAAAACAGGATTCTGGAGTTGATAGATTAGAAAGTTTATATTCTGTAAGATTTTCAGATAATGGGATAGTTGATGCTGAAGTTTCAAATGGATTAAGAACACAAAATATTGAATGGAATGTTGAAGCAATTATAGGAAATAAAACATGTGAAGAGAATTGGTATTGTACATGGACTCACTGCACAAATGCTTCTGAATATAGATATGCAGAGAATTGCGTTGATTTGAATAAATGTGGAACTAATTTAAATCAACCATCTAAAGAATTATGCACATGTTATACAAATTTTGACTGTGGAAATTGGAGTGAGTGTTCTGCAGATTATAGTGTTGAGGATGTTTTAAAAGGAAATTATAATTTTACAGGAGAGCAACATAGAACTTGTAATGATTTGAATAAATGTGAAAATTCAACAATTGAACAGCAGACATGTTCTCTTTCAGCAGCTATAAGGGCAACAAAAGTGGAACATTGCTATGAGACTTATGTTGAGATTTATGATATTAAATCAAATAAACTTGTCAGTAGAATAAAAGAATATAGTATGAGAGGAATTAATAAATTAGATGTTGGATTTATTGCTTCTGATTTTGGAGGATATTGCGGTTATTGTTATGATGGAGTCAAAAATTATGATGAAAGTGAAATTGATTGTGGAGGCCCAAGTTGCCCTGCTTGTACTGAAAAAGGTTCATACTTTGACTGGTTGTATTATTTAGTATTGGCTCTTTGGGTATTGTTGATTATATTAGTAATATATCTAGTATGGAAGAATAGAAAAGAAATTGTAGAAAACTCAAAGAAAATAAAACTAGTAAAATTAAGAAAAGCTAAATTACCTAAATTAAATGAAAGGCCAAAGAAAACAAGAACTGGAAGAATAATAGTTGTAAATATACTTGAGAATGTTAAAAGACTAATATCTAAGATTCAAATTAAAATTAAAACAAGGAAGATAAAGTCTAAGAAAGAAACAGAGAAACCAGAAGTAATAAAACACAGAAGATTACATCTTAGATTTGCAGAGAGATTTAAAGGATGGAGAGAGAGAAGAGCACATATTAGGAGGAATAAGAAAGCAATAAAAGAGAGCATGAGGTCTGAAAATAAGATTAAGAAAGCTCAAATAAAGACTAAGAAGAAGATTGAAAGAGTTGAAAGAAGAAATGTAAGAAGGAAAGTTAGGGAAATAAAGAGAAAGATAAGAAGAAAAGAGATAAGAAAAGATGAAGTAACTGATCTTGAAAGACAAATTAAAGAATGGAAGGAAAAAGGATATTATGGAACTGTAAGACTTCAGAAGAAGATTGATGAATATAAGGGAAAAAACCCGCTTAAATGATAAAAGTAAAAGCTTTTAAAATAAAAGAAACTATTATATTAGTAAAAAGATGGTGAGTAAAAAAGAACAAAAACTTAGAAAGGATTTTTATTCTTTTCAAGATAAGGTAAATAAACTTGAAGAGATAAAACACGAATTAAATGAATTAGACATTCATGGTTTTGAAAGTGAAGCAGGGGTTATTCGATCAAGACTTAAAGACACTGGAGCTGTTTCTGAAGTTGAAAAATTAATGAAAGATCTTAGGAATAAAATAATTAATAAGAAAGTTATAAAAAAGAAATCTCCGATGAAAAAAATTGAAAAGAATTTTGAAGAAATAGCTGACACTAATACTGAAATAAAAAAAGAAATAAAAAATCTTAAGTCTTCAATTAATACTCAATTGGTTAAACATATTAAAGAAGATTCTAATGTTGGTCTTGTTGTTGATAAGGGCCTTCAAGACTTTATTGACGGAGTTAAACTCGAACTTTCTAATAGAGTAAGAAATAAAGAAAAAATTCTTAACGATGAGTTGAGAAAGGAAATTGAAATAAGAAAACGTGAACTTGATGAGAAGTATAAAAAAATGGAGGAAAAGTTAAAGGAAGATTATAATGGCAGGATTAAAACTGAACTTCAAAAAGAAGTTGAAAATAAATTTTCAGATGAACTGAAAAAAAGATTTGAAGCAGAAAAGGTGAGGCTTGATTATCTTTATGTTTCAGGTGTAAAACAAAAATATAAGGAAGAGTTTGAAAAACAAAAAGCAATTCTTGAAAAACAGCTTAATTTGAAGCTTAAATCTGAAATAAAAAAGAATGAATCTTTGGATAAAAATTTGAAAGAGCAGAATGAAAAAGAAATGAAAGAGAAAATTATTGAATTTAACAAGATGAAAGAGCAACTTACGCGGGAGGCTCATGACAGACTTTCTAAGGAATTAGAAATAAAAAAGAAAAAACTTAATGCTGAACTTAAGGGAGAGTTTATTATTAAGATGAATAATTTTGTTAATCAACAAAAATTAAGGCAGACAGAAATAGTCGAACACCAAACAAATTTATCTAAACAAGTAATTGATCATGAGAAAAAATTAAATGGGTTACTTGAAAATAGCATTTCTGAAAAAACTTTTATAATTGAGAAACTTAAAGAAAAAAATAAAGAGCTTATCACAAAACAGTCTCAATTAAGGAAAGAAGAAGCTTTGAAAATGCTCACCGAACACCAACATTTAATTGATGATCACAAAAGAGAGATTGCAGAAATAACTGCGAAAATAAAAAGTGAACTATATTCTAGATATACAGATGAATTAAAAAAACAAACTAATAAAGAAAAACAAAGACTACAACTAGAATTTGAAAGAAAGAAAAATGAGATTGCTGAGGAGATACATAATTCTTCTATTTCTGAAAGGGAAGAAATAAAATTAAAATTAGAAAACCAATATCGTGAAGAATTAAAAAGAACTATTTCGGAAAAACAAGCAAAATTAAAAGAACAGCTTAAAAAACAGTTTAAAATAGAGTTAGATGATAAGGTCTTAGACGAGAGAAAAAAATTAGAAAGCAAAATAAGTGAACTTGAGAAGATGTATAGGGAAAAAGATCAAAAATTTAAATTAGCTGAAAAAGAGCTTATTAATCGGGAAAGAGAAAAGAGTATAGAATTTGCTTCTGAAAAAGATAAATTAATTGATAAAATTAAAACATTAAAGAAAGAAGATGATAAAATAAAAATTGAAAGAATTAATTTACAAAAGGAATTTGCACAAAAAGCCCATCAGCAAATGGTGAGTGAGTTAAAGCATAGAGAAACTTTATTGAGTGAAAGAATTAAACATCATTTTGAAGAAAGATTGAAGAGACATGAAGCAGAGCAGAAAAAAGATTTAGAAATGCAGAGAACTGAAATTGAAAAAGGGTATTCGCAAAGGGCAGATAATATAAAACATGAGCTTATGCATGAAAAAAAATTAAATGAAATGTTTAATACAAAGCTTTCTGGAATGAATTATTCGCTTGAAAAACAGATTGATAAAAATAAAAAGCTTATTGCTCAGCAGACATTTTTTAAAAACTCTGAAGCAAAGAAAAGAGCAGAAGAACATAGAGAGTATATTGAGAAGCATAAAAATGAGGTTTTGAAATTAACTGAGAAACTAAAACACCAGATGCATATGAAATATGATGCAGAGATAAAGAAACATGTTATTAATGAAAGGGAAAGACTTCAAAAAGAATATGAAGATAAAAAAAGAGAATTAAGTACAAAACTTGGAGCAATTGCTTTCAGAGAAAAAGCAGAAATTAGGAGAAGATTAAGACTTCAGTTTAATAAAAATTTAAAAAATAGTATCACTCAAAAACAAATAAGTTTACATGAAAAATTAAGAAAAGAGTTTAGGGCAAAGGCAAATGAGCAAATACTCATTGAAAGAAAAAAGCTTGAAGAGAAATTAAGAGAAGTTGAAGCAAGATATAACCTAAAAGAATCTGAGTCTAGATTAAAAGAAAAAAGAGTTTTAGAGCTTGAAAGGACAAGAGATATAATGCTTGCTTCTGAAAAAAAGAAATTTATGGGTAAACTAATTTTGTTTAAAAGAAATGAGTCTATTAAGATGAAGAATGAAAGAATAAAACTTCAAAGAGAAATGGCAGAGAAAGCACATCAGCAGATGATTATTGAAATGAAAAATAGAGAGCAATTGATTAAATCAAATATTCAAAAACAATTTGATGAAAGACTTAAAAATGCACTCCATCTTCAAGAAATTAATCTTTCAAAGAAAAAAGCAGAGTTGGCTAAAGAGCTTGAGAGCAAGGCAAAGGCGTTGATGAGATAGGATTATTTTTTAATTCTTTCCATTAATCTACTATAAAATCTTAAATTATGGATTGTTGCCAGTCTTATGGCTAAAAAATCTTTTGCCTTGAATAAGTTATATAGTTGTTCTCTTGAATAATTTTGACAGGAATAACAATCACAGTTTTTTGATATTGGTTTTTTATCATTTGAATATTCTGAATTTCTTATTCTTACATAATCATAAAAATCGTTTTTATCATTTAATTTTTTTAATTTCATGCCAAATAAAGTTGATCTAAATGCATATAACCTATTATTTCTTGCTTCTCTTGTCGGTATTACACAATCAAACATGTTATATCCCATTTTTACACAGGCTACAATATTCTCTGGTTTACCAATCCCCATAGCATATTTTGGTTTGCTTTCGGGCATAAGCTGACATGTGAAGTTTAATAAATTATATAAGAAATTTCCTTCTTTATCAACAGGCCATCCTCCAAATGCATATCCATCAAATCCTATTTCTTTAAGTTCATCAGCACATTTCTTTCTTAAATTTAAATCATTTCCTCCCTGAATAATCCCAAATAGTAATGGTTTTTGATCATTTGTCCAATTTTTAGTTTGTCTTGTAAATTCTTCTTTGCATCTTTTTGCCCATCTGATAGTTCTTTCAACTGATTTATTTTGCTCTTCAAAAGACATATCAGGATAGGTACAATCATCTAAACACATTACCACGTCACTTCCAATAGCTAATTGCATTTGAATGCATTTTTCAGGTGTAAGAATTATATTTTTATTATCAATTTTAAAAATTGCATGTCTGTCTTCAATATAACCTAACTCTGGATTGTCCCTTATAATAGACATTATTTGGAATCCACCTGAATCACTTATAATAACTCCATTATAATCCATAAATTTATGAATTCCTCCACTTTCAATTATCTTTTTGATTAAATCTTCTTTCATAAGGTGATAGATATTGACTACCACTCCTTCAATTTTACAGTTTCTTAGATCATCACTATTCACTCCCTTAATTTTAGCAACAGTTGCATCTGGGAAAAATATTGGCATTTTCAGCTTTTTATCTTTGACTTCTAAATATTCCATTACCTACAACAGAGAAGTGCATTTATAGAGCTTTTTGTTTTAGTATCAATAACCAAACAATCTCTCATAATCTTTATGATCCATCCACTCTAATATTACTGAAACAATTTCAACCTTAGTAGGAGTAGTTATAGTATATAATAATCTCCAGGCATCAGGAAGATTGTATTTCCATAAATTATTAATCCCATATTTTTGAATATACTTTAATGGAATTAAGTCTTTTGGAATCTGAATTCCACAAAAAGCATTTTCAAGAATATCTTTTTTTGCTTTTAATAACTGTTTTGCAAATTCTTTATCAGTTTTAAGAATTTTTTCCCAAGCGTTTTTTATACTTTCATCTGCAAAAACAAGGTCATTGCTAGGTTTTCTTATTCCCATCTTAAATCTTTTCTCTTTTTGTATTTTTGTCCAATTTCTGGAGACCAGATATATCCAATTTTCCCCTCAGAATCAACAGCAATTTTATTAATACTTAAAAGATATGCAATTATTATTTTATAAGTTTGATACATAATTTTCTTAGGCAATCTTTCCCATAACTGATAAACTTTAAATTTCCCAGAATTCTGTTCTATAAATTCTTCCACCATTATTACAGTATCTAATCTAGGATATCTAATTCCATTATTTTCTTTAAATATTTTTTTTAATCCATTAATCATTTTATTATATCAGATGATATAAGTATTTAAAACTTTCTTTTTATCTTGTTTTCAATAATAAATAATTCAAAACCCTTATAACGTGCTGTTTCTTTAATCTTTGATGTTTAAAAAACAAATACCTTCAAAAAATATTCCTAAGAAATTTGGAAGCACAGATATAACTCCATATTGGGATGTAATAAAGAAAATCGTGAATGAATCTGATATTCTTTTAGAAATTCTAGATGCAAGGATGCCTGAAATATCCCGGAATCTGGAATTAGAAAAATTGATTAAAGATGAGAATAAACAATTAGTTTTAATATTAAATAAGGCAGATTTAGTCTCTGAAAAGCAATTAAATTATTGGTTCACGCAACTGAAAAAAGAATTTCCTTGTTTTGTTATTTCAAGTACAGATAAAATAGGGACAAAAAGGCTTAGGGAATGGTTGATGACCCAAGGAAAAAATCAAGATAAATTTAAAGTGGGTATAGTTGGTTACCCAAATACTGGCAAATCTTCTGTTATTAATGCAATAGCTAGAAAAAAGAAAGCAAAAGTTTCATCAAGGGCAGGAACAACTCACGGTCCTCAGTGGATAAATGCTATTACAAATATAAGGATTATTGACAGCCCGGGAATTATACCAATAAAAAAAGAAGATGAATTAAGATATGCATTAATTGCTTCAAAAAATCCTGAAAAAATTCATAATCTTGATTCTGTAGCTAATGGAATAATTGATATTTTTAAAGATAAAACAAAATTAAAAGAATTTTATAATATTTCAGTTCAATCTGATAATGCATATGATATTATTCAGGAAATAGGAAAAAAGAAGGGATTTATTAAAAAAGGCGGAGAAGTTGAAGAAGGAAGAACACGGATACAAATTATTAGAGATTGGCAGACCGGGAAGTTGAGAGTTTAAGTTTGATAAAATTTTAGGTACTTATCAAAGCATTTATAAATTATCGGTTACTATTGTAGATATGGCAAAGAAAAAAGAGGTCGTTGAAACTGTGACAACAAAAACAGTTAAAAAAGTTAAGCCAGTTAAAGCGAATCATTCAAGTACATCAAATTTGTCGAAAACAAACCAGCCAGAAATAAACAAATTAATGATTGAAAATTTAATTATTCTTCAGAAAACAATGATTGATATGACTACTAAATTAGATAATCTGGCAAATCAAACATCAAAACTATTAAATTTATTTGAAATCTCAGCGAAATCATTTATGGAGCGCCAGGGAGGCATAACAAAAGAAGATCAGGAATTTTTAGAGAAATTAGATAAACTTTTAGAGCAAAATAAAACAATTGCCAAAGGATTGACACTAATGGAAGAAAGAGTAAGGGAAAAAGTTACAATACAACCAAATATTCCTCAACAAATTACTCAAAATCCGTCTGCAGATCAAAAATCACGTTTATTGCCAAGATTTTAATTCTAAAATGTCATTGAAAACAGAATTTTTACAGCAATTCACAAAAGAACTTATTTTAAACTCTCTCCCAAAAGAATATTTAGAAGAATTAAAAAAAAGAAAAACAGAACAGAGAATTATTAAATTACCAATAAAACAAGAAATATTATATCCTTCGATTATAAATCAAGAAAATATGCAAAGTCAACATATTGTTTCATTTGAAAAAAAAGCTAATCCTTTACAGAATGTTAAAATTGAAGAAAGAAATGAAGAGTCATATTATGGGGATTTATATTTAGGAAAATTAACTTCTTTGGTCTTAGATCCTGGCGTAATTAATATTGAATGTCCAGGCCCTGAAAAATATGTTAGTATTAAAAAAATGGGAAAGATAATGATAACAAAAATAATACTTAGCAAAGAAGAGATTCAAGAAATAATTAATTCATTTTCAAGAGAATCAAGGATACCAATAATAAGTGGAGTTTTTAAAGCAATTACGAGCAATATGATTATTACATCAATTGATTCCCTTTCAGGTCCAAGATTTATAATATCAAAAATAAATCCAAGGCCGTCTAAGTTTTTGTGAGTTTGTTTTTTTAATTAATTGAAAGATTTAAGAAATGTTTATTAATTCATATTTACTGGTTAATTTATGATTATAAAACTAATCAGAAAAACAATTATATTGGGTCTTGCAGCCCTTGGTGTCTTTTTTATTCTAAACTCATTTTCTGGAATGACTGGGAATGTTACTGGAATGACAGTTGGAAAAAGTGTTCTTGGAATTGATTCAATTATGATAATTTTAGGGGTATCTTTGGTTCTTGGCTCTTTGCTTTTGTTTATTCAACTGAAGATTGTTGAGAAAAAAGAAAGATCAGATGGCAAAGAATAAATATTCTTAATGCCTAGTATTATATGCATAAAATTGTTAAATTGAAAAAACAACGCAAGGTTATTGTTAATTTGGATATTTCTAAATTAAATAAAAATATATCTGAAAGTAAAGTTAAGGATAAGTCTAAGAAGAGTGATAAAGATCTAAAGAAAGTAGATAATAATGTAAATATTTCAAGGGTTATTGAAGAATCTGATTTTCAGAATTTTGTAAGTTTTTTTAATCAAGGAGCTGTAAGACAACCAAAAGTTACTGAAAGGCCTATAGAAAATATTGAAACAGAATTAGGGGGTGCTAATGTCGGTGAAAATGGAGAAAAAAAAGATGAAGAAGTTAAATATTTTGATGTTAAATCAAATTATTCATCACAAATTAATCCAGCAGGAAATTATCAAACAATTAATGGTAATAATTGGAATCCTGCAATAATGGATGGGGTGAAAGAGATAAGGACTGGTGAAATAGAAACAATCGGGCAAAGAAGGAACACTAATTTTGTCAATCCTGATAGCAATAAAATGACTGACGATTATAATAAGCCTAATGAAAATTATGAAACTAAAGGAAATATCAAAGAATTTGAAAATGAAAGAGATATGCCTGGAGAAAGAAGAAAAAGCAGGTTTTAACTTTATTAAGAAAATTAAAAGATAGATTACAAAAGTTTAAATGACTTCATCATTAACTTTTGAATCTATAGAACCATAGATCAAAAAAACAATAGTTCTCCTGTTTTTTGGATGCTCAAGAATTAAAATACTAAAGTTAAATCCATATCACAAATGTTATAGTTTAATTCTTGACATTACAAAAGTTTAAAGTACTAACGTCCTTAACTTTTGAATCTATAGAACCATAGATTACAAAAGTTTAAATAGATTTTTCTCATTAATTAATAAAGATGAAAATGGCAGATTATAATTCTATATATAGTGGAAATTATTATTATTTAGATGGAGGCGGAATTCCATTAAAGTATCGGTCAAATGCATCAAGTTTTGGTTTTACTCTTCCGCCAAATACTGCAAATCAACTGCAGGAAGTTGCAAATAAATTAAATGTTGGTACAAAACATATTGAAGTTCAAGGGCTTGATCCCAAAACTTTTGAAGCTGTTCCTACTCCTCATTTAAAAGAAATTAATCGGTTAAGTAAATTAGTTGGTAATAAATTATCTCTTCATGGACCTTTAGTTGAACCTTCTGGATTTAATCAACAAGGAGGAAGATGGGAAGAAGCAAATAGATTGCAAGCTGAAAGACAGATAACAACTGCAATTGAAAGAGGCCATGATCTTGATCCAAAAGGAAATATTATTGTCACTCTTCATTCTTCAGCTCAATTACCTGAGATGTTGCAAAGAGAAATGGTTAAAGGCCCTGATGGAAAAATGGTTGAAAGAACAACAAGTATGTATATTGTTGATCCAAGAACTGGGAGAGTTGGCCCATTAAGAGAAACTCCTAAATTTTTTGAAGAAAATATTCAAGGAAAAAAATATGAATTTAATCCTAAACAAGATTTGTACAAGCAAAATAAAGATGCATGGGACAAAGAGTTATATCAAGTTGCATATTCTGCTGATATTGCTGAATCAAGATTTGAACAGTATCCTCCTGTAATTAAGGAATTAAAAGAAAAAATAAGCTCTGGTCAGATAACAAAAGAAGAAGTATTAAAAGAATTTCCAGAATCTGCACCTTATTTAGAATCAGGTGGAAATCGTGAAGCATCTGCAGAATTATTTATAAGAAATTCTTATGACCAGTTTAAAGATGTTTATGACTCTGCATATGAATCAATACAAAGAGAAATTAAAAATGGAAATACGAGCCGTGAAGCAGACTTAAAAAAACTTCAGGATTTTACAAAAAATATTGGAATTGAAAAACTTAAAAGAATTCAAGAGCAAGGAGACTCTGAAACTATTAGAGAAGTTGTTAGTAAAGGGCTTAATATTTTAAAAGATTTAAAAGAGCCACCTAGGATTTTTCAGCCATTTAATGATTTTGTAATTGATAAGTCTTCAGATACTTTTGCAAATGTTGCTTTTAATACCTATAAAAAATTTAAAGAAAATGCTCCAGTTATTAGTATTGAAAATCCTCCTGCTGGCGGGGGAATTAGCAGAGCAGAAGATATAAAGAAACTTATTGATGAATCTAGAAAAAAACTTCAGGAAAATTTAATTCAAAAGCAAGGATTGTCAAATACTGAAGCTCAAAAAGTTGCTGAAAAGATGATTGGTGCAACATGGGATGTGGGTCATATTAATATGCTGAGAAAATATGGTTATGATAATAAAGACCTGGCAAAACAGGCTGAAATAATTGCGCCCTATTTGAAACATGTTCATTTATCAGATAATTTTGGATATGAACATACTGAATTGCCTATGGGTATGGGTAATGTTCCATTGAAAGAGGAGTTTGATAAATTTAAAGATAAAATTGATAAAGTACAAAAGGTTGTTGAAGTTGGAGATTGGTATCAACATTTTAAAACAACTCCGGTAATGGAAACTTTTGAGGCATTTGGTTCTCCTATTTATTCTTCAGGATCTCCTTATTGGACTGGGAGAGCAAATATTTATGCTCCTTATTTTTCTGGATATGGAACTATGCTTCCTGATCAACATTTTCAAATGTATGGTTCGGGTTTTTCTGGTCTGCCAACTGAATTAGGCGGGCAACAACAATCAAGAGGTTCAAGAGCAACTGGCGGAACACCAATGGCTTAAGTAATAAATTTTTAAAAAATTATTTGATATAATTAATCTAAACTTTCTTTTACAAGTTTTACCATTGCAGAAATAAATTCTTCTGTTCTTCTCTGCCATAAATCAATATCTGCGCCTTTTATATGGCTTACTTCTCCATGAACAATTTGTCTATGTAAAATATAAAGATCACGATACCAGATAACATAATCCATTTTTAATTTTTTTTCATCAACAAATGTTTCTTTCATCAAAATTGGAATATGTTCATAAGAAGGGGGCATTACTTTGTAAGCCATTAGAGCACCTTGTGCAGAATCAACCATAGCCCAAAATAATCCTTCTACAGCACCTAAAACAGCCATCTTGCTTCTTCTGAAATGTTCTGGAGCTCTTTCTAATGCAGTATAAATTGCCTCATTTGTTGGCTTAATTCTTCCCTCTTCTAATAAAACTTTTAGTGGATTAAAAAATCCTCCAATATCAACTAATGCTTCACCATATCTAAGCATATTAATTATAACTGGATCACCCTTCAATAAATCATTCCACCAAGTTGTGATTTTTATTGTTGTTAAATGAAGTTCTTTTTTGTAGGCATTTGCAGTTGCAAGTTTTCCTAATTCTTCCCGATACCAAGCTATTAACTCTTGATCCCATTTAATTGATGCGTCATCAATTAAAATAACTAAATCAACATCGGATGAAGAAATTGAAGTATTTTTGCTCGATGAACCAAACATTACAACTGCCTTAACAATCTTATCAAATTTTTTATAAATTTTAATAGAGAAATCCATTGCTATATCTCTATCAGATTTTAAATCCAAAGTTACAGGAGTCACTTTTACTTTTTTCACAGAACTCTTTTTTATTTTTTCTGCCATATCACGTCTTTTTACTATTAATATTAGATGAAATTTGTTTTTAAACTTTTGCAATAGAAAGAATAATTTTTGAATTAGAATTTAAATTACTAAAATTTAAAATTGTTTAGGCAGCTTTTTTTTCTAATGATTCTTTTGCTTCTTTACTTCTCTTTTCCATTTCTTTTCTCTGCTGGTATCCAGTGTAGGCTATTCCTATGCTTTCATATGTATCTTCTGGTTTTTTATCTCCTTTAATTCCTCCAGTGATATATTCTCTTAATTTGTCTGTTTTAAGCTGTTTATTAATTGCCACTAAATCTTTTTCTTTTAATGCTTCAAAAAGACTTCTTGTATCATTTGCAAAGTACCCTAAGAATTTTGTTTGTTCTATTTGAGCACGTATCTGTGCATATTTAAGAACTTCTTTTTTATCCCTTTTTTCTGCTTTTTCCAGTATTTCTTTTATTAGTTTGTTTTTGATTGTTTTAAGATAAGCACCAACATCTTCTTTTTCTGCTATTTTTGAATATTTTTTACTCATTTCTTGAGCTTCTCTTGCAGGTTCATATTCTTTTTCAACTTTCATCGGTACAGGCATATCTGAGACTATTTTTAGCATAGAATTTCCATCAATCTCACCTAAAATTGCAGTATATTCTGTTTCAACATCTTTTACAAGATTCTTTTTTGCAGTTTTATATGCTCCTGGAAGATACTTATCAATTATTGGATTTAATTCTTCTGCTGATAGTAAATCTAAAATTGAGAAATCTGCAAATTCTGGAGGTAAGTCCCCTGAATTTTTTAAAACTAATTGCATTACACCTTTATCATAATTTCCACTTTCTGATCTGCCTTCTCCTTCTTTTATTCTCTCTAGAGTCTGTTTAAGAATTGCAGCTTCAGCTCCATCTCTTCCTATTCTTTCCTTTTTTTTAGTTCCATGAATTTCATCAACAATATCATCTAATGCCATTTTTTACCTTTTTTTGTTAATTTTATTAATATCTTATAGTGTAAAGGGTTTATAAATCTTTTGGTATTACTAACTATTTAGTAGTAACATAAGAAAGTTTTAAAAGGTGTTTATTAATATTAAATATAGAAAAATGACAAAAAAATCTTTTTTTGATGAGAGAGAAGTTAGGGAAATTAAAGAGCTTAATCCTAAAAAAGTTTATGATGCCCGAGGATTAGTTAGGAGAATTATAGATTTAGATCCTAGTTGCGAAAGTCTTGAATTAAGATTTCCAATAACTCCTGGAAGATTCTTTTTTGGGAGATTGACAGGAGCAGAAGCATCAAGAAAATGTTATAAACACGGAGATTTAATTTCTCTAAGCCAGCCAGAAACACAGCAGGATGCTTACAAATGCAAAGAAATTCCTTTAGCAATAAGGGCAAGAGATTTTTCTAAACTTGAAAAAATGAAAGAAGAAGATATTGATTTTATTGGATATTCATTCAGGCCGGTTCAGGGGAGGAATAGAACTAAAAGAATTGTGCCGTTTGTTTGGTGTGCTGAAGCTGTTAGACTATGGGGATATTCTGAAAATATGACTCATGGAATTAATGTTGATACTAGATATGTAGATTCAAAAAGAGTTAAATTAGAAGGCGGGGAAGTTTTATGTGAAGTTCCTTCTAGAACTAGGAAAAAGCCAAGATATAAGTTTAAACTTTTACATGTGCCAGTTGAAGGAGCAACTGAAAGAAGAGCAGTTGTTTGGAGTCTAGAACCTGCATTATTTATTGGCGAAGAAGGAGAAATTGAAGGTGGAAGAGTGCCTCATGATTCTTATCGAATTAAATATACAGGAGAAAATGTAAGGGAAGGAAGCCAGAATATTGTTTTTTATCCCCATGATATTGCAGCATATATTGGAATAGTAAAAAGTTTTACTGCTCAGCATAACTTAACTCCATTTGAAATGAATCCATTTATTCTAATTTCAAGAAAAGGCGCACAATTTTATAAAAATACATGCAATAATATTTTAATCTATGATCCAACAATACAAAGCAAAGATCATCTTAGAAAGTTGCATATTGATGAGAAATCAATTCTATTTGCAAGAGCAATTGGTGTTTTAAGCCACGATGAAATTGCTTATTGGAGTCCTGAAAGAGATGGAAAACTAAAAGATTATGATTGGAGTATTTCTGATAAGAAATGAAATGGCAAGAAGAAAAATTTTACCTCCTCACCCGGTGATTCATAAATCAGCAGGAATTCCATTTACATAAGGAAGCATAGAAACATTTAAATATATCATTATTGTGATAATAATTAACATAATTATGATAAAAAATGTTAATTTAATAAAGGATTAAAATGGCCGGATTAATTTCTTTAATCGATGATGAAAAAATGAGAACTCTTTTTGGCAAAAGAGAGCTTGAGATAATTAAAAAACAGCTTTTAGGTATTAATTTAAGCTCTTCTGAAAAAACTAGATTATCCCGAGATATTCGAAAGAAATTTGAAGCAATTAAAGAATTATCACAATTTTCACATGATTTTAAGTTAAAAAAAGGAGCAGAAATTAAATGGATAATTAATGATACAAAAAATTTTATTATTAACAGCAATTACTTTCCTAAAATTAAAAAAATAATATTATTTGGCTCTACTACTGTAAATAAAAGGATTTTCAGATCAGACATTGATATTGCAGTTGAGTTTGATAAAATAGATATTAAAGAAGCATCAAAATTTAGGATTTATGTTGCAGGCAGAGTTAGTGAAAAAGTTGATATTCAGGTTTATAATATTCTTCCTGAAAAAATTAAAAAAGAAATTGATAAAAAAGGCAGAGTGATTTATGAACGAAAGAATAAATGATAAGATCAAAGAAATTGAAAAATATTTAGAAGATCTATCTTCATATGTCCCTTTTGATTTTGATGAGTATGTTAAAGACTCTAAAACTAAGAATGCTTGTGAACATTGTTTTGAAAAAATTATTGAGGCATTAGCAGATCTTGCTTTTTTAATCATACAGCAAAAAGGATTTTCTATCCCAAAAGATGATGCTGGAGCTTTTTTTGTTCTTGCTGAAAATAAATTAATTTCAGAAAATTTAGCTTTAAAATTAAAAGAAGCTAAAAGTATGAGAAATTTTATTGCCCATGAATATGGAAAAGTTAATGATGAACTTGTTTTTGAAGCTATAAGCGGAGAAATATTTAAAGATACAGAAGAGTTTATTAAAGAGATAAAGAACGTGTTAAAATAATTCTCAACTTAAAAAACATCTAAAATTTCTTCATCACTTTCCATGTTTTCTTGGTTTTCATTTGTTTCTTCCAAGTTGTCTATTATTGGAACTTCTATTTCCTCTGCAGTATAAGCAGGAACATGATTTTCATAACCCCTTTCTTCCTCTTCTACTTTTTCGTTTTCTTCTTTTAATTTATCCTTGTTATTTTCTTCTGGTATCTTTTCAGGATTTTCTTTTGTTTCTTCTGGACTTCCTGCTGATTCTGAAATTGTTACATCTTTAATAGATTCTTCTTTAAATTCTTCTTCTGATTCTTTATTCTCTTCTTGTTTTTCTGTTAATATTGTTTCTTTTTCTTGATTATTTGTTTGTGTATTTCCCTTTTCTAATTCTGAGACATAAATTGATATATCATGGGCAGCATCAGCATTAACAGAGATACTTGAAATCCCGTATTCTATTAAATATTTTACCATTTCTTTATTACTGCCTGCCTGTCCGCAGATACTTGATTCTACTCCCTCATCATTGCAGGTCCTAATTACACGTTTTATTGCATTAAGCATTGCAGGATGAGTTTCATTGTATAAATACTGTACAGATTCATTGCCCCGATCGATTGCAAGGGTATATTGGGTTAGATCATTTGTTCCAATGCTTGCAAAATCAATTCCTGTTTTTATTAAATCTTTAATTATAAGACATGCAGCAGGAGTCTCAACCATTATCCCAAATTTAATATTACTTAGGCCAATTTCTTCTGCTAATTCTTTTGTCTTTATTATTTCTTCTGATGAAATTACCTGTGGGATCATTATACCATAAATTTTGTTTGGATATTTTTTCTGACAATTTTTAACTGCTTGAAGTTCTGCTTTTAATAAATTTGAGTTTTTTAATGAAAATCTTATTCCATGCATTCCGAGCATTGGATTACTTTCTTTATTTTTGGGCGCTCCTTCTAAATTACTGAATTCGTCTGATCTTATATCTGATGTTCGAATCCAAATTTCATTAAAATGTTCAGATATCTTTGAAATTCCATCTTCAAGAATTTTAGAATAATCTCCAAGTTTATTTTGTTTTAGATAAAATAAGGGATGTTTTCCTGATGATGCAATTATGCCTTCTAGTCTTAATAGTCCTACTGCTTCACAGTTTGTCTTAGCAGCTCTATCTGCAAAATCTGGAAGGTCTAATATAACTTTAATTTTTGTTCTTGTTTCAATTATTGGTTTAATCTCAGATTGTCTTGTTTCTTTTTCACCTTCATAAATATTTCCTGTGAAACCATCAACAGTTACCATTTGACCGTCTTTTAGAACTTTGGTTGCATTGCCTGTTCCTACAATTGCTGGAATGCCCATTTCACGACTTACAATTGCTGCATGGCTTGTTATTCCTCCTTCATTTGTGATAATTCCTGCGCAACGTTGCATTGTTATAACCATGTCTGGATTGGTCATTTCTGTAACTAATATATCTCCTTTCTCAACTTTTTCCAAATGGCTTAAATCATAAACTATTTTTACTTTTCCTGAAGCAATACCTTGTGATGCAGGCAAACCTGACAAAATTATCTTTCCATTAACTTCTTTCCCTGGTTCTTTTGCCGTTGTTGTAATTGGCCGAGATTGAACTATGTAGATTTCTCCTGATTCAATTGCAAATTCAATGTCTTGAGGTTTTCCATAATGCTCTTCAATTTTTAAAGCATAATTTGCAAGAGTGTTAATTTCGTGATCTTCAAGAACTTGACTATTTGATCTTCCTTGAGTTAGACTTATTTGTTCAGTATCTCCCTGAGAGTTTCTTGTTAAAGCAATTTTTTTATCTGCTATTTTCTTATCGATTAGTTTTAATTCCCTTGAAACTTCGTAACTATCTGGTTTTATTCTTCCTGAAACAATTCCTTCACCAAGTCCGTAAACTGATTCTATTAAAATATTATTACTGTTTTGAACAGGATTACTTGAGAAAATTACTCCTGATTTATCTGAGTCAATCATTTTTTGAACAACAACAGCTAGTGCAAATTTTTCTTTTGAAAAACCCCTTTTCTTTCGGTAGTAAATCGCTCTTGCTGTGAATAAACTTGCCAATACTTTTTTTACAGATTCAATTAGTTGAACATTGCCTTTAACATTCAAATATGATTCCTGTTGTCCTGCAAAGCTTGAATCATCTAAATCTTCTGTTGTTGCTGAACTTCTTACTGCTATAAATACAGGTTCATTTCCGTGCTTTAGAATATTAAGTGCATAACTACTTGCTGCTTCTAATGATTTTTTATCAATACTTAAATTTTCATAAGCTTCAATTATTTCATTTGCTAAATCGTCTGGCATTTCTGCTTGAATAATTAATCTACGAATTTTATCTGCACTTTCTTCAAGGTCATAGGTACTATCTACATCAATTTTATCTAATATCTCAAAGATTTTTTCTTTAATTCCTGAGCTTTCAATAAAATGATAGTAAGCTTTTGTTGTTATGACAAATGCTGGGGGAACAGGAAATCTTGCATTAAACATTTCTGCTAGATTTGCTCCTTTGCCTCCTGCAATTGGTCCAGAATTCTTGTTTAATTCAGAAAGCCATCGAATATATTGAACATTGGAATTTAAAACCTCTTTCGACTGAGATTCACCTCTTATTGCCATAATTAAAATATTCAAATAGCATTAATAAAGTTTGTTATGTTAGAAAGAATATAAAACTAATTATTTTAATTCAACAAACTCTGTTTTCAATTGCTTCAGGGAGGTTATTGAAGCTGTTTTAACAAAACCATATTTTTTTATTGCACTTTTTACCCACTCATAATACTCATCAATATCTCTTGTTCTTAATTTAATTAATAATTCATATCCTCCTGTGCAAATATCAACACTTTCAACTCTTTGGTCTTTAGCTATTTCTCGGCCTATTTTTTCAGGATCAGCATAATCTTTCTTTTCAAGATTAATTGAAAGATATGTGCAATGCCCCTCATTTATTCTTTTATAATCAAATACTGCTTTGTAAGCTTTAATTATCCCTTCTCTTTCAAGTTTTTTTATGTTATAATGGATTGTTGTTGAGGGTTCTTTCAGCTTTATTGCTACTCTTGCTATTTGGGGTGTGCAATACCCTTGTTTAAAAAGCTCTATCAGCTTCGGTGTTATGTCTTTCATTTTATAGTAAATTGAATAATATTCAACTATTTATATACTTTTCGGTTAATATTTGAATAATCTGCAATTAAATATATATAGACTCGTTTTCATCTCGTTTTATGAAACAAAAAATAAAATTGTTTGGAGAAAAAGCAAAATGACAGAATTTGAATTTGGAAAATACACTGTTGTTAGCTTAGACAGACCAGACCATATAAAAAAGCATGGCCTAGAATTTGATTTAAATTCTCTAGTGAGAACTGCAGATATTGTATCTAAAGGAAGAGAAGGAATTCATGTTTTTGAAGATTATTTTGGTTCTGAATTAACTATAGTTGTACGTGGAATTCATGAAGAAAATGGAAGAAAATATGGGATAGTTAGAACAATGTGGAAAGGAAATGCTGGCACTCATGTTGAATGTCAGAGAACTGGCTTGCCTATTTTAAATCACGGATCTATTTTTAATCAATTTGATACTTCACCAACATGTAATGTCCATGGTGCAATTCCATATGCAAATGGATTCTGTCCTTGGTGTGAGGGAGGAAATTAAAATGGAAAATGAATATACAGCTAAAATGGATAAGGTAGTTGATAGATATTTTTGGGAATTAAATTCATTAGAATCATTAGATAATGTTAATCCTGGTATTCGTAAGACTTTACTTAAGGTGCCTGATTGGGATTTTCCAAGGTTTGTTTTTATTTCACCTTATGAATTTAATGGTAAAGTCCATAGTTTTGATCAAGAAGCTATTGGTGAATTGCAAGAAATTGATCTTTATGGGCTTTGTGTTAAAGGTCATGAAGAATTAAAAAAGCAGCAGCATATTTTAATAGAAGAATTTAATCATCCGCTTAGACCATTTGTGGTAGCAGAAGCAGAGATTGAAAATCTTGGGTCTCTTCATAATTTAATACGCAGGTCTATTGTTGCTGGCACAGATTTGAAATTAAATAATCTGGGATATAATAATGAGTCAATGGAATTTTTTAATGCACAGTTAAAGCCAGAAAATAATCGTGATCTTCACCGTTTTGTTGATCAAATGAGAGAAGTCTCATTTGCTATGAAGAGATGATCCAAACATTACATAAGGAGTTTTACTAAAATGGTAAAAAATATACTCGAATTGAAAGAGTTGCTTCGATAGAATAAAAGGTTTTTAGTTTATTCATATAAATTAAATTAATTGAAAGTTTATAAGCTTTTTTGAATGAATTTTTAACAAGGTTTATATATCTTAAAGGCTTTATTATTAAATTACATGAGAATGTAAAAAAAGGTTTATTTTTTATTTTTTTAATTAGATAGCTTTATATAATCAGATAAACCGGGAGGTTAATGATGGTAACATATTTTGAACAAGAAACACCCTATACTTGCGGTCCTGCATGCATGAGAATGGTTTTGTCCAGCCTGGGCATTAAAAAAACAGAAAAACAGGTAACTAAACTTCTTGGCACAAATAAGATAAGAGGTACAAATCATAGAGATTTTGTAAGCCTTGCAGAGAAGTATAAATTGAGATATAGTGTTAATCGAGATTCATCATTAGATGATTTAAAATATTATTTAAAAAAAGGTTATAGAATAATTGTATGTTATTTTCATACAATTGGGAGAGAAGGACATTACGCAGTTATTAAATCTATGAATGCAAGAAAAATAACTTTGATGGATCCAATTGATGGCCCAAGCAAAGTTTATTCTTTAAGTTATTTTAATCAAATGTGGAAAAGCAACAAAACGTATGAGGGTGAGAGAAGTTGGTTTATGGCGATTAAAAGATAAGATTTAATTTAGCTTAAAGTGTAAAAATAAATTACTTAAGGTCTCATAATGTTTATATAGTTGTTTTTGGTTATATTTAGATAAACTATTTTTATTAAAATGGCCCAAATATTAATGAAATTGCCATATGGATACGATGCATTAGAACCTTTTATAGATGCTAAAACAATGGAAATTCATCATTTAAAGCATCATCAGACTTATGTTGATAAATTTAATACAACTGTTAAAGGAAGTCAATTTGAAGATGAGGATGTTGATGAAGTGCTGAAAAATATTGATAACCTTCCTGAAGAAATTAGAAAGCAAGTAATTAATTTTGGTGGAGGAGTTTCTAATCATAATTTTTTCTGGAAGATTATTGGACCGAATTCTGGTGGAGAGCCAACAGGTATTTTGGCAGATGCAATTGACGAAGAATTTGGTAGCTTTCAGCAGTTTCATCAGAAGTTTTCAGAAAGTGCCAAAAATCTTTTTGGTAGTGGATGGACATGGTTGGTGATTGATAATGGAAAATTAGAAATTGTGAATACGATGAATCAAACTAGCCCTTTATCTGAAGGCAAAATACCTTTGTTGTGTATTGATGTCTGGGAACATGCATATTACTTAAAATATCAGAATAAGCGAGCAGAATATGTTGACAATTGGTGGAATGTTATTAATTGGGAGAAAGTTGAAGAGTTGTATGAAAGTATTTAGAATGCAATAATCTTTATATAATTCAAATTATTAATTAAATTATGCAATCAGAAATTCAAATAATTAAGAGAATAAAGGGGTATGATCCAGTAATTATAGAAGAAAGGCAGATAGATATAAGAATGGAAATGGAAAGTTTAAGAAGAACCTTAGAAGAGTCTGCAATTTATCGCCAAATTCATGCTCCTTCTTCAACTTATAATTCTGCTTTTAGGTAAAAAGGTAGAAAAAAGTTAATTCAGTGAAATAAAAAGGTTTAAAAATGGTTTTTCTATGAAATTTTATGAGATGTTTATTATTAAATGAGTCTCCTGAAAAATATGATATTCTCAGCGATAGTTCTGAAGATGAACTTAGAGAGTTATCACGTAAATTATATGATAATGGGGTATTGGATAATTCTCAAAAAGCAAAAACTATTCGTGCTAGAATAGCTTTTAATTTACCTCCTGAAAAAGCAAATAAATTAATAATGTATTGTGCAGAGGTTATAAAAGAAAATCGACCAGGATTTTATCTCTGAAAAGTTTATAAACCCTCAATTTTTTATAAAATTATAAGGAAAGATAAAATGAATGAATGTGAAGAAACTTATGAAAGAATAAAGAAACAATATAATTTACCTAATTTGGATCTTACAAACGAAGAAATTGGCAGATTAGGTGAGGATTTTTACCAAGCAAGGTTTAACTTAGGAGAAGAATTAAAAACATTAGCAAATTTGCTATTTAAGAATGGATTAACAGAAGCTCAATTTGAGAGATTAATTGATTATACTGAAAGCAAAATTAAATCTAATCCAACAAGAAATTAATGAAAGCTAAAACAAAGGAAAAGAAGACTGTGAAAAAAATCAAGATAACTAAGAATATGCTTATCTCAGATATATTTGAAAATTTTCCCTCTAAAAATATTGCTCTATCAAATATAATAAGCGAAGCAGGAATGCATTGTATAGGGTGCGGAGTTGCTGAATTTGAAACACTTGAAGAAGGAGCAATGGTTCATGGGATGTCAAATGATGAGCTTGATAATTTAATTGAAGATCTTAATAAAGCTATAAACTAGTATCAAATATTCTTAAGCAAATCAATTAAAAGTAATTTTAATGGTTCTCCATTAAATGTTGCTGTTTGAATAAAAATCATTAAGGTTATAATAAATAATGTAAGTGCTATGCAGATTTTTATTGTATTAAGTTTCATTTTATATTATGGCTTTAGTTGTTTATAAATTGGCCTTTGCCTTCAAAGTTATTTGAAGTCTTTTAGATAGTTTATTAAATTAAAATTATATTTAAAGATTATGAAAATAAAGTCTCAATTTCCAAAATTAAAAAGTCCTGCAATATTAGCTCCAATGTCTGGAGTTAGTGATGTTGCATTTAGAGTTTTATGCAAAAAATACGGGGCTGGATTGACATATACTGAGTTTATTAGCAGTAATGCTGTTTTAAAAAATAATAAGAATATAGCTAATATTCTAAAGGTAGATAAATCTGAAAGACCGATTGGTGTACAGTTGTTTGGAGATTCTATTGATAATATTTTTAGGGCTGGAAAAATTGTTAAAAATAAATTTGATATAATTGATATTAACTTTGGGTGTCCTGCATCTAAGATTGTTAGTATTGGGGCAGGAAGTGAGATGCTTAAAAAACCTAATGAAATTGGTGCAATTATAAAAAAATTAGCTGATAATATTAATAAACCAATCACCCTGAAGATCAGGATAGGAATTGATAATAAACATATTAATGCAGTTGAGGTTGCAAAGATCGCTGAAAAAGCAGGTGCTGCAGCAATAACTGTTCATGGAAGAACACAAAAACAAGGTTATTCTGGAAAGGCAGATTGGGAAATTATCAAAAGAGTTAAGGAAGCTGTAAAAATTCCGGTAATTGGAAATGGCGACGTATTTAGTCCAGAAAATTTTAAAAGTAAATTGCATGAATCAGGGGTTGATGCAATTATGATTGGTAGAGGAGCAATTGGAAATCCATATATTTTCAAACAGATTAATGATTATCTTAGAACTGGAAAATATGACCAACCGGATAAAATCAAAGACTTCTTTGAATATTTAAAATTAGCTAAAAAATATAAAATTGAATTTAATCAAATCAAAAGTCAGGCAATTTATTTTACAAAAGGCCTAAGCGGAAGCGCAAGAATAAGGGAGCAGATTTCACATTCTAAAACAGTTAATGAAATTGAAAGATTGATGAAAAAGTTTAAATAGATAACTAAGAGAAAAGGATCATGGTATATTATCTGACAAGATTTTATGTTGATGGTAGAGAACAGGAAAAAGCATTAGGTACTATTGAAGGATATTTGAGTCAACTTAAGGGTATTTCTAATGAAGATGGTTATGAGATTTATAGAAATGTTCCTGACTGCTGGATTGAGGCAATTGAAAGCAGGTTTAGACTACCAGATGAATATTTGAAAAAGGATTTGGCTGGGGATAATTGTTCATTAGTTGTTAAAATTGATGGGAAACAACAGAAACAAATTGTTAAAAAAATTTTAAAAGATTTGAATTTAAATGAGATTCATATTCCTGAAAATGATTTTGTTCCTTTACTTATTCTAGATCCAAAAAAATGTAGGTTTTATAATTTTGAAGAAGAAAGATCAAGAAGAAAGAGAAGAACTATTTGATCTTTTTTAGTGTTCTTTTTAATAGACTATCTTGTTTTTTAACGTCTTTTGATTCTAAGTAAGAAGCCAAATTACCATACATAAATCCAATTGCAGAGCCTTTTAAAATACTGTAACTTCCAAGACTATAAACTAGCTTTGCTAAATCTTCATTTGTTCTTCCTGTTGTAAAATTCCAAATTGTTAATGTGCAATCAGCGACTGTATCCAGCGAACGGTATAAAATATTCATCATATTTTACATTTTAGAAACCTTTTAAAACTATCCATAACAGGTAAGACTATGTATAATTTAGAATTAGGAAGGGTTGTTGAATTGATAAAACAGAAAAAGGCTAGGCAGGTTTTGATTCAGCTACCTGATGGTTTAAAAAATAAAGCTGGTGAAGTAGTCGATTTTATTGAAAAAAATACAGGTGCTAAAGCATTTATCTGGCTGTCGAGCTGTTTTGGCGGATGTGATATTCCTTTTGGGGCTGATTATCTAAAAATTGATCTTATTGTTCAATTTGGCCATAATAAATTTAATAAGGAGGAATGGTAATGGCGGGTTTGGTTTTTATTGATGCTAAGTGGGACGGAAATATTGAATTAGATAAAAAAACTCTTGATTATCTTAAGCAAAATAAAGTAAAGTCGGTTTCTTTATTTGCTTCTGTTCAGTTTTTAGATGTTAAAAAAATTGTTGATCAATTGAAAAAGTTAAATATAAAAGTAATGATAACTAAAGCAAAAAGAACAAATTCTTCAATTCAAATTCTTGGATGTGATTGTTATAATGATTCATTTAAAGAGAATATTCTTAGTGACTCAGATATGATAATTTATGTTGGAGATGGATTATTTCATCCTAAGGCTCTGCTTTTAGCACAGATTGGATATAAAGATATCAAGCCGGTTTTATTATATAATCCTATTTCACAGTCAATGTGTATTTTAGATAAAAAAGAGTTAATAAAAGAGATGAATAGAATGAAAAGAAATTTGAAAATGTTTGTTAATGCTCAAACTGTTGGTATTTTAGTGACAATCAAATTCGGACAGCAGTATTTGAATCGCGCTTTAGAGCTTAAGAAATATCTTGAAAAACAGGGTAAAAAAACATATATTTTTATTGATAATAATATTGATTTTAAAGAATTTGATAATTTTACTTTTGTTGATGTTTGGGTTAATAGTGCATGTCCAAGAATTGGAATAGATGATATTGTTAATCTTGCAAAACCTTTGATAAATATTAAAGATGCATTTAATCCAATTAAAGCTTTGAATAAATTGACATAATAACATGAAATATAAAATAATTGGAAGAAAGATACTTAGGACGATTATTGTTTCAACAGTTTTAGGTTTTAGTGGAGGATGTCAAAATGAGAGTTTTAATTATCCTGAGCAATTGCAAAAATATTATGAACGCTCTGCTAAATATAGAGATGATTTTAATACTAATTTAAATGCTGCACATAAATCCTTGGCAGATTTAAGTTCAGATGGTGTTTTAAATGAAGATGAACAGAAAAAAATATTTAGATATTTTGATAATGCAAAAAAAGCAAAAGATGCCTTTAGAAGAAATATTGGTGAATTAGCTATTGAAAATGATACTGAAGAATTGGTGTGGAATGAAGGTGATGAACTGAAACTTGCACTTTTAAACAGAAATCTTTATGGTTTTGATGGTTTAACTCCTGAACTTCAAAAATATCTAAAAGGAAAAGGTATTAGTGTGAAAGTTGAATCGTGCTGGACTAAAGCAGAACAAGATGCAGTATCTGATGCTTTGAATATTTTTGGGGATATTATCGGAAGTTCGTTAGATGATTAGATTATGTAATAAAAGCAATGTTTTTATAGTTAGTATTATAAATTATTGAAAGCTCCTGTGGTGTAGTGGTCAAGCATTAGGCCCTCTCGAGCAGAGCCATTAGACTTGTTGAAAGTCCGGCATTCGATACTCTTATCGACTGCGCTCTAGAAGTTTAAAGCTTCAAATCTCAAAGTTAAATTGAAAAATTTGACAGCTTGAACTCTTTCGAGTTTAAGAATATTGAGATCGGAGAACGGCCTAGACCCGAGTTCAAATCTCGGCGGGAGCATGTCATACTTTTTGTAATAAAATGTGTAATAAATTATATATAAAGAATTTTCATAGGGACTTATATAATCCTTTAAAATCTTCCAAATCAAATTTACTAGTATTTGGACAATTCAAAATTTGTTCAAGCAATCTTTTAGCTTTATCTTTTTGACCTTCATCAATTAATAAACTTATATAATTTTTTTGTACAGTACTAAGTTCTAGAGAGTCGCATCCATCAAGTTGCCAATTATCAGGAGTTATTTTTAATTCTGCATTCCATTTTCCAGGATTATTGAAATAAATGCCTGAACTTTCATATACTCCTCTTTGTAAAGGAGCATATTCTTTAATAATTTCTGGTAAGTCAGGTCTACCTAGTTTTTTTGCCAATCTTATTATATCTTCTCCCTTATGCCATGGACCTTCCCGACTATCCATGAGTTGTTTAAGTTCTTCTTGTTTGTTTGTCATCTTTGCTTTTCCTCCAATAATTTGATCACATATCTAAATTTTTTGGCTTTTTCTACTTCTCCAGTTTTTTCAGCAAGTTTTGCTGCATAATCTAATTCTCTAAAATTAGAGCTAGGATTATTGTATATCCAAGATTTAATACTTTTTTTCATTGCTTCTTTATAAAAAGTATTGGCTTTATTTTTATTCCCTGCTTTTTCTAAAAATTCTCCTGCATCATTAAGACATTCATGCCTCTCCCAATAATTACTTGCATCTAAATAAAATTCTTTAGCATCTTCATTATATCCTAATATAGAAGCTATATTTCCTGCAGTAGAACAATCATTTGGGTTAGACCTATTTAATTGATTTATTGCATTTGGATAAAGTTCTCTTGCTCTATCTATATTACCTGCTTTAACTGCAAAATCAGCAGCAGATAAAGGATATCCTTTTTTGAGCTCTTCCTCACTTTTCTTCATATAATAATAACTAGCTTTATCAGGCATACCTGCTTTTTGAGCAAGTTCAGCAAGTTCTATATCTCTAGGATAATGAGGATTTTGTAAACTAAATTCTTCAAATAAAGGAAATAATTCTTTTGCAAAGCCCAGTCTTATGGCACTATATTTATCTGGAAGACCATGTCTTTTATTTGCTTTCCAATCTTCTAATGCTTTTTTACAATATTCTTTCGCAAGTTCTTCTAAACCAAAACGTTCAGCACGATCCATAATCCAATAAGAAGGATATTCTCCAACTATTGGATCAAAGCATAATTTTTTTATTTCTTCTTTTGATAATTCTGCCTTTCTAGCTAAGTACATTGCTTGTTCAGGAGCTTTTCTTCTCATAAGAGAATCAATACATTCATAGACTAAGTGTACAGGTAAACTTATTTCAGCATTTTCCAATAGTTCGTTAACTATTCTACACTTTATCTGTTCTTGTTCATGAGGCTGGCTGAACTCTTCTTGTATTGCACTAATAACTTCTTCTAATGTATAGGGCTGTGTTTTATTTTTCATTTTTCCTATTAATTTTGTTACTATCACCAAATAGTACAAGTATTAGTATTTTTCTTACCGCTTTTTTACCATTTATGGTAATATTTATAAATAAACGGATGTTTATGGTAAACATGATAAAAACAGATATTAGCTTAGATAATTTAGATATGAAGATACTTTCAGAACTAGATGAAAATTCAAGAATTAGTGTAATAAAACTTGCAAAGAAATTGAGGATTTCAAGAGAAGTTGCAAAATATAGGTTAAAGAGACTTATTGATTCAAAAGTTATTATCAGTTTTACAACGATGATCAATCCAGCAAAATTTGATTTTATTATCTATAAAATCTATTTAAAGTTGCAAAATCTATCTATTGAAAAAGAAAAAGAATTAATTAGTTATTTAAATAAAAATAATAAAGTTTTTTGGTTAGCAAAAACAAATGGAAATTTTGATTTAATTGCAGGATTATATGTTAAAAATATCGTTGAATTTAATGAATTTTTATTAGATTTTACAAGTAATTTTGGAAGGCAAATAGCTTCAAGGTATATAACTAATACAGTATATTCAAATGTATTTAAGAAAAAATATTTATTGAATAAATCTCAAAACTTTGAAGGATTTTTTTGGGGAGGAATTCCAAAAAACGAATTAGTAGATGAATTATCTATAAAAATCTTAAAATTAATTGCAGAGAATTCAAGAATGCCAATAGTGGACATATGCGAAAGATTAAGCACAACTCCAAAAACAGTTATATCTAAGATCAAATATCTTGAAAAGCAAAAAGTAATATTAGGTTATCGTATTACTCTCAATATGAATAAAATTAATAAAACAAATTTTAAAGCTATGATTTACTTTCATAATATTAATCGCGAAAAAGAAGACAAATTTAAGAAATTTTGTGAATTAAATTCCAATATAATTTATTATATCAAAACAATTGGTGAATGGGATTTAGAGTTAGATATTGAAATTGAAGGATATAAAGAATTTAATGAATTATTAAATAAGTTAAAAATCAATTTTGGAGATATTATAAAAAATATAGATTCTGTTTATATGGCTGAAGAAGTAAAAGGTGAATTAAATATTGTTCAAAACTTGTAATTTTAGTTATCTATTAATCCTTTTTTCAGAGGAGCCTCTAACTCTCAAAAATTAGAAGACTTTGATCAAAAATCAAATTAAAACCTCAAAAATATTTATCATCAATAGTCATTACAATTATGATGGGAAAAGTTAAACCTTAGGTTTAAGGTATGGCGGGAGCATTTATTCTTATTAAAACAAAAAATATATAAACTATAGTTGCACTATAGTTGCACTATAGTATTATGGTAACATCAATTCAGCTTAATGAAAATGTAAAAACTGCTTTAGATAGGCTAAAATCTAGCAAAGAAACATATGAAGAAGTTATTATAAATCTAATGAAAATTGCTGAAAAATGCAAAAGAGAACAAGAAGAATTGATTATTGAAGGATGTAAAGTAATGGCAGAAGATATGATTAGAATAAACAAAGAATGGGAAGGTGCAGATTCTGATCTTGATTGGGAATGGAATAATAACCAAAATGAAAACTCCAAAAATTAAAATTTTTGATGGTTATCAAAAATCAAGGATTTCTGACATAAAAAGAGGAGACATACTACTCATTAATTTTGAACCAGTAAAAGGCTCTGAACAAGGGAGAATTAGACCTGCAGTTGTTATACAAAATGATTTATTAAATAAATTTAGTCCATTAACAATTGTGGCCCCTATAACTTCAAAAGTTTATGAAAAAGAATATCCGACTAATATTTTTATAAGAAAAGAAGATTGTGTATTGAATAATGATTCGACTATTTTAATAAATCAAATAAGAACTATTGATAAACGAAGAATACTTAGAAAATTAGGCAGTTTAGATATGTTCTTAATGAACAAGGTAGATTTAGCAATTAAAATATGCCTCTCTGTTGATTAATTTTCATATTTAATACTGAAATAATTAATTTGAACATTAGTTATGTTAGGAATTATAATGGCATTTTTCTTTAGATTAAAATAGAAAATAATTTAAGAAAGAAATTGAAATAAAATAAAATAAACAATTACTATTTCCACTTACTACTTATTATTTCCTTGAGACGCTTTTGCATAAGGTAGTCAATTTCATAACTTTCAAGTCCGAGTTCATACAAAATGTCCTTTTCTTTTTTCAGTTCACTTGGCATATGCATTTCTTTAACAAGTTTTTGTTTCATTTTTCCTCCATTTTAGTTAATATATATCTACAGAAAGTCGTTTATAATTGGGTTATGAAATTTTATTAATAAGATTAAATAGAGAAAATAAATCCATAAGTTTTAAAAAGGAATTTATAAAGAAAATCTTAAGAGAAAGGTTTAAATTTAATGTTAAGTTTAATTATTGATGTTGAAAGAAGGTGATAAGGAAACTAAAAAAGAGGAGAGGAAGAGATTAGCAGTTATTGCATCTGAAAGAGCAAAAAGATCAGCTGGAAAGCTTAAGGAGGAAATGAAAAAATCAACAAATACTGCTATTATCGCAGCTTTCAGCTTTTTAATTGCACTTGCTTGGAAGGATTTAATTACTGAGTATGTAAATAAAATATCTGCTGCATCCCCGATTCAGGGGGTATTAATAAGTACATTATTAATTACTCTTATCTGTGTAATTGGAATATTAATTATAACAAGATTTTTGTCTCCAAAAGAAGAAACTGTTTAGAAAGATTTGAAATATCTATTAATTATTTTGATTAGGAGAATAATTTACATAAACTTATAAATATATTATTCTTTATTTATTTAAGGTGATTTATGGATGCAAATGATTTATTAAAAGAAGTTGAAAAAGAAAATAAAATGAAAGAAGGTAATATCAGCCTTATTCTTGATGGATATAATGATTTGTTCTCTGATTTTGATCCCAGGTCGTATTCTGAGAAAGCCTTATCTGACGATTTTTTAGTTGAATGCAAGAGGGCTGCTAGAGACCGAGTGATTGATGAAAAAGGATTTGAACTGCGACTTTTAGTTCCAAAGGGCAAGAGAAATTTGAATGATGAAGCAAAAATTAAAAAGCGTCTTAGAACACATTTTATTAAGCACTATCATGAAAAAATTGAAGATATTAAGAAGACAAAATTTGAAGGATGGAGATGGTTTTTTCTCGGGATTCTCTTTATGCTATTTGCAACTTTTATTTATAAATATATTGGGGTGAATTTCTTTTTTAATTTGCTCTTTATTATTTCTGAACCTGCAGGATGGTTTAGTTTCTGGTCTGGATTAGACAAAGTTTTTATTTATGCAAGGGAGAAAAATCCAGATATGGAATTTTACCATAAAATGTCTAGTGCTGAAGTAACCTTTTTTAGTTATTAAATCAGTTTACTAAGGTTTAAATATTAATTATTTTGTTTTTATTAATGCATTATCATATTTTACTAACAGAAAATTGCAATTCGAGATGCAGATACTGCTATGAAAAATCACTTAATGATTTTGATAATGGTTTGAATAAGAAATTTAAGTTTTATTATACTGCACCTGAATCAAGTAATATTGATATTAAAAAACTCAATAAATTTTTAAAAAAAGACAGAAAAGCTGTTTTAATTTTTTATGGCGGAGAGCCTCTGTTAGAGATTGAAAAAATAAAAAAGATAATGGATAATATTTCTGTTCCTTTTAGGATACAGACAAATGGAAAGCTTTTAGATAAATTGCCTAAGGAATATGTAAATAGAATTGAAAAGATATTGGTTTCTTTAGATGGCGATAAGAAAAGAACAGATTATAATCGGGGCAAAGGAACATTTGATAAAGTTATTGAAAATATAAAAATTATAAAAAATAATGGTTATAACGGGGAGATTATTGCAAGAATGACGATTGCTTCTCCAGATGTTTATGAACAGGTTTTAAGTCTGATTAATATTGGATTTACTTCAATTCATTGGCAATTAGATGCTGGATTTTATAGATTTGATTTTAATAAAAAAGAATTTTTAAAATTTACTAAAGAGTATAATAGTTCTATTTCAAAATTAATTGATTATTGGGTTGATGAAATGAAAAAAGGAAGAATTCTCAAATTATACCCCTTTTTAGGTATAATGAAATCAATATTAAAAGATGAAAAAACTAAATTGAGATGTGGTGCAGGACATTCTGGTTATGCAATTACTACAGATGGAAATATTGTTGCATGTCCAATTATGAACTGCATTAGAGATTTTAAAGCAGGAGACTTGAATGATAGCCCTGAGAAATTAAAAGAGTTTAGTGTCGGGGGGAAATGTTTGAAATGTGAAATCCGGGATTTATGCGGAGGAAGATGTTTATATTTTAATAAAGCGCAACTATGGCCTGAAGAAGGAGAGGAATTAATCTGCAAGACAATTTTTCATTTGATTAATGGGCTGAAAATGAAAGAAGATGAAATAAAAGGTTTAATTGACAAGAAAATTATTAAATTATCTGATTTTGAATATGAGAAATATTTTGGGCCTGAAATAATCCCTTAAACTTTATATTTCAATTTGATATTCAAAATAACGGTCATATGGAATAACCCATTTTACAGCTCTTTCTCTTGTGGTATTATCCATGATTTTTCTAAATAAGCGAATTGAATTTCCGTGAGCAGAAATTGCAACATTTACTTTTTGTTTTTTTATCATTTTTATTAGATCTTTAATAAATGGTTTTACTCGCTTCTCAACGTCTGCAAATGATTCTCCGTTTGGCGGTCTAATGCTATATCCTCTATGGATTGCTTTATATTCTTGTGTGCCAAGTATTTTTTCAATTCTTTCTTTTAGTTGTGGATTAAAATCAAAAATTGCATCTCCATGTACTTCTAATTTATACAATTCTTCACCCATTTCTTCAATAAATTCTTCATGAGTTGTTCCGTCTAAATCTCCATAATCCCGTTCAATTATACGATCATCTGTTATAATTCTCTTACATTCTGGGTGATATTTTAAAACTTCTTTAAGTGTATCTTTTGAACGTGATAGTGAAGTTTGAAAAGCAATATCAATTCTCTTGTGTTTAAGTCTGCTGGCAATTGTCTGAGCTTGTTCAATACCTAAAGGTGTGAGTTTCGATTCTTTCCATCCTGAAAAAATTCCATCTCTGTTAAAATAAGTTTGCCCGTGTCTGAAAAGGTAAATTGAATAAACTTCTTTTATTTTTTTCTTCATAATAATTTAAAATTAAACAAGTTTATAAATTCTTTATTCTTATATTTATTATGGCAAGATGGGGATTTATAATCGGGTTATTAGTTATAATCGGGGCTTTGTCTCTGGTGTCTGTGAATTTAATATTTCTTCCAGGGGATCCGCATTATATAATAGGTAAAGCAGGATTTATTTCGGGTATTGTCCATGGGTTATTGGCTCCAATAACACTTATTCTTGCATTATTTATTAAAGTTAATATGTATGAACTTAATAATGTTGGGTGGTGGTATAATCTTGGATTTTTGCTTGGATTATTAAGTGTGTGGGCAGGAGGGCAAAAAACAAGGAGTGTCACAAAGAATTATTATTACGGCGATAGTAAGCAAACTAAGGGAATTTCAAAAAGCGACTGGAAAGATGTTGAAAAGATTATAGAAAAGAAGGTTGAAGAAAGGGTAAAGAATAAGAAACAAAAGAATAGTAAAAACGACTGGAAATTCTGGAATTGGGATAGATAGATTTTTAAAAGCTTTTTATGTGGGATTTTTATGAAACAATTTGGAAATGGACTAGTAGAATCACTGGCAATTCCTATTTGTTAATCTATTAAATTTTTACCTTATAAAATGAATTCTAATACTAACAATGAAAAAATTGCAAGAGAAAATATCTTTAAGAAAAGTGAAGAAGTAAATGGAATTAAAATAGAAGGGTATGATTTTAACAATGGTGTTGATTATAATAAGATCATTAAAAGTTTTGCTTCTACAGGTTATCAGGCCAGTCATTTGAACCGGGCATTTGAAATTATTAATAAGATGATTGATGAAAAAGCTCAAATATTTTTAGGATATACTTCAAATATGGTTAGTTCTGGGTTGAGAGATATATTCAGATATTTGGTTGAGAATAAAAAAATTAATGTCATTGTTACTTCTGCAGGAGGGGTTGAAGAAGACATAATTAAATGTCTTGGAGATTTTGTCCTTGGAGACTTTAAAGCTTCTGGAAAAGAATTAAGAGAAAAAGCTATTAATAGAATTGGAAATATTTTTGTTCCAAATGACAGGTATGAAAAATTTGAAGATTTTGTAATGCCAATTCTTGAAGAATTTTATCAGAGACAGATAAATGAAGGTAAATTTGTTACTCCATCTGAATTGATATGGAAACTGGGTGAAAAAATTGCAAGTGAAAAGAGTATTTATTATTGGGCTTGGAAAAATCAGATAAAAATTTACTGTCCTGCGATTCTTGATGGTAGTTTCGGAGACATGGTTTATTTTTTCAAATCTCAAAGACCAGATTTTGTAATTGATATTACTGAAGATGGAAAAGATTTAAATGACTCAACAATAGGCCTAAAAAAATCAGGAGTTATTATTTTGGGTTCTGGGATTATAAAACATAGCATACTTAATGCTCACCTTTATAGAAATGGGGCAGATTATGCAGTTTATATTAATACTGCACAGGAATTTGATGGTAGTGATGCAGGAGCAACACCTGATGAAGCAGTTTCATGGGGTAAGTTGAAGCCAGATTGTGAATCTGTAAAAGTTTATGGTGATGCAACAATTCTTTTTCCAATTGTTGTTAGTCAAACTTTTGCTAAACAGTAATTAATGTTTTTTATTCTTCCTAGAGTTTATTAATGAAATTAAAATAGGAATTACTGAAATTAAAATAATTGCAATTATAACCATACTGAAATTTTGTTTTACCAATGGAACATTGCCGAAAAAATAACCTACAAGAACAAATAAGAATACCCAGCATATTCCCCCAATTATATTATATACTAAAAACCTTGGATATTTCATTGTCCCCATTCCTGCAACAAAAGGGGCAAATGTTCTGATTATTGGAATGAATCGGGCAAGAATAATTGTTTTTGCCCCATATTTTTCATAAAACTTTTCTGTCTTTTCTAAATGTGATTTATTAAAAAACTTTGATTTTTCTTTTGTAAATAATTTTCTTCCAAATTTTTTTCCCATCCAATAATTTACGCTGTCGCCTAGGATTGCTGCTAAACTGAATATAATAAGAAGAATAAATATATTAAGTGATTTTAAAGATGCAAATGCTCCTGCTGCAAAAAGCAGAGAGTCTCCTGGAAGAAATGGCATGATTACCAGTCCAGTCTCAATAAAAATGACTAAAAATAAAATTGAGTATGTCAAAGGCCCATAAGCAGAGATTATTGCCCCTAAATATTCATCAATATGGAGGAAAGTATCTATTAGTGAACTTATTATCATTAGTCTTTTATGTTTTTTGAGTTTAAAATTGTTTCCTGATTATTTATTTTTAATTAAATTTATATACTTTATTCGTTATTATTCTATATGAAATCTGAGTTTATTATTGAGGTAAGTGACAGCAATTTTGACAAAGAGGTAATTGAAAAATCAAAGAAAGTTCCTGTTGTTGTAGACTTTTGGGCTAGCTGGTGCGGGCCGTGTATGTTTTTAGGGCCGGTATTGGAAAAAGCTGCTGAGGAATATAAAGGCAAATTTATACTTGCGAAATTAGATGTTGATAATAATATGATTAATTCTCAGAAATATGGAATTATGAGTATACCAAATGTTAAGATGTTTAAAGGTGGAAAAATTGTTGATGAGTTTATTGGAGCTATTCCTGAATCTAAGGTTAAAGAATGGTTGAATAAGAATGTTAAATAGCCCCGCCAGGATTTGAACCTGGGTCTAAAGGCCCAGAACCTTCAATGCTTGACCGCTACACCACGGGGCTATGAATATATCATAATATAAAGATTTTTAAATCTAAGGGTGTTATTAAATTATGAGGAAGAAATAAAGAGATGATACCATTAATTTATATTGTTATAGCAGTAATTGTTGTTGCAGCGATATTTATGTTTATTAGATTTGATCATGCAAAACATAAATTTGTATGGGTAGCTATTATCTTTGTTGCAGTTATTCTTATTGTTGGATTTTTCTTAAGTGTCTCTGGAAAAAAGATTGATTATAATAGTCCAGAAGGGCTAAAAACTGCAGGAGGCCTTTATTTATCTTGGTTTGCTAATAGTTTTAACAATGTTAAGACATTAACTGGAGATGCAATAAAAATGGACTGGACAGGTAATAGTAGCTCTAGTATTAAAGCGCCAAATAAGTAAAATGAAAGTTGTTTTATTTATTGTGATATTTTTGTTAATGAATGCTTTTTTTATCATATCTAATCAGAATTTGGCTTTGAAAAATCCAGATAATGTATCTAAGCTTTTTGTAGACTATGGGATTTGGGTAATGAAAGTTGGAAATAATATTTATAATGTTGGTGGAGAAGTAACTGGAAATGTTGTAAAGTTTAATTGGCTTCCGAAAGATTGATTTTTGATTGTTATATATTAGATATATTTTTAACTGTAATTTACTAACAATTTTTATGCCTCGGTAGCTCAGTTGGTAGAGCGCGTCCATGGTATATGGTATTTATGCAGAAATGCAAAACATCTAAAACATAAAGGACGAGGTCACGAGTTCAATCCTCGCCCGAGGCTTCTCACCATATATTTATAAATTCGAGTGTTTAATGTAATTTATGGCAAAAAATGATGAAAAGGTTGATAGTCTGAATAAATATAATCGTAATGAAGATGATGACTTAGTTAAAATGAAAGAACTTTATGAAAGACTTAAAAGCAGGTATTCTGGATTACCTAGCTTTGATAAGCTTAATGAAGAATTTGATATAGGCAAGGTTGATTTTAATGAAGTTACTTTGGCAAGAGATGTGAGAAAAGCTATGATAAATAAATTTTTTGCTATATTAAATTTTGTTGAAATGCTATTAAATCCAAGCAATGGAACAATGTTTCAGATGTTTTTGGTTAAAGGAATTAATTCAGTTGAAAAGGATATATTAAATAAACTATTTGAGGAATTAGGAATAATTGAGATTGAGTCATTTTATTTAGACATAAATTATAATGAAGATAAAGAAGTCGAATTTATTGTTAAAAATTTCCAAGAATGGCCAGAAATGAAAAAAGAATTGAACAAGGTTATTGAATCATTAAGAAATAACTGGAGAAAAACTAGTTCAAGTAAGGGTAAAAGTTATTTTGGTTAATTCTTTTTACCTTCTAAATCTTTTAAGATGTCATCTAAGTTTATTTCAAGCAGAGCGACTGGCATTTTTATTTTGAAATTTTTGAGAAGTCTTGGGTGAATTTCTCCAATATTACCTACAATCTTACTTTTATAAAAAATATCTGCTGATCTGCCTTCAATGTAATAAATTGAATTATCTTTTGGATTTTTAAATTCAAGTTGAATATCAATCATTTTAGAAAGATAGTCTAAAATTTGCTTTACTTTTGTGAAATTGCCTGGAGCTAAAGCAATTGACAAATTTTCTTTTTCTTCAAGCTTGTGAAAAACCTTTCCAATCTGGAAGATTTCTTGAGGATATTCAACATCAACATTTTCTGAAAATATTTTAAGCATATAATGGGATAAGTCTTGACGCAGAATTGTGTATTCTGTCTTTGAATTTTTAATTTCCGTGATTTCGGAGATATTCAACCCGGTGTTTTTTATTTGGTCTTGTTTAGTTGTTAGATGATATGAAAGAGTTTCAAGCAGACCAAGTCCTGAAAGGATCTCTGCAATTTTCTTTTTTAGTGTCTCTTTATGATCAATTTCTCCTATTGTTGCAATTTGAGGAATTTCTGGAATTAATTTATCATATCCATATGCAATTGCAATTTCTTCATATAGATCCACTTCATGTAGAATATCAGTCCTCCATGCGGGAGCATATGCTGTCTTAGATTTGTAATTAAGACCCATCTTTTTCAGAAGTTCTTCTGCTTGTTTTTCATTTAATGTTAATCCCAGTAATTTATTACATTTTTCTAAATCAAATTTCATTTTTTCCGGTTCTAAATTTGGTGTAATCAAAGTTTTGTCTGAATATTTAAGATTCATTTGATAAATTTTTCCACCCATTGAATATAAACTAACAACAATGATATTTAGTATTTTATTGAGTGTGTTTAAATCAAAGCCAGAGCATTCAATAAAAATTTCTTTTGTATTTTCATCAATTTTTCCGGTTTTATGTGAATTGATAATTGGGGGCATACTTAATATTTCATTGTTTGCATCTACAAATACTGGATATTTATCTAATCCTTCAAGAAGAAACCCGTATTCTCTGCCTGCCGGATGATGACTTAAAATCTGTCTGCCATTCATTTCTCTTTCAGATTCAAGAGGTATGAATTTAATATCTTCTGGTCTTCTTGCTTCAAATTTTATTGGAAGCTCAATTTTTTCAAGTGGATAAATCCCTATTGCTGCTTTTTTTCTTTTTCTTCCTAATGACAGGTGTAATTTTTCCTGAATATCAATAATTTCTTTTATTTTTTCATCGTCAAATTTTAATCCTTTGACAATTGCACATACAGTATATGGGCGTACTTTATCTAAAGATCGATCAATTGTTACAGAATAATTTTTTTCAGGCTTATTGGTTTTAATTTCTTTTAATCCGGTATTTTTTCCTTGAAAAGCCTGAAATGCATTTTTATAATTTTGATAGCTTAGTAGATCAGGACGATTTGGGAATATTTCAATATCTACTTTTTCATCATCAATTGCTTCTACTGGTGTTCCAAACATTGCTATTCTGTCTTGCATTGCTTCATTCAGCTTTCCGATTTCTCTTTCAAACAGTTTTTTTGGTATTGTTAATAGTGGCATTTTAATCTAATATTTCAACCTCATTTAATTCATAATGTTTAATCATATTCCTAAGATTAAATTCAACATATCCTTTGAATATTTTATCTTGTAAGAATATCGGTATCCAATGTTTATCAGCATCCCACATTCTGTCATAGGGTATAAGAGTTTCATCAAACCATTCTGGCTTCATCTCTTCAGATTCTCTAGGCATTCCAATAAATTGATTTGCTTTAAAGAAATAAACTAAATGGTCCGGTTCTTCACTTTCAAAATGAAATAATATTTTTCCAAGTCTTTTAGGATTTATAATTCTAATTCCACATTCTTCAAATGTTTCTCTTATAGCACATTCTTCAAGGGTCTCGCCATTTTCTAATCTTCCTCCAAATCCATTATATTTTCCATTACCAAATCTTACTTTTTTCATTCCAAGCAATACTCTTGGTGGCGAATGAACGATTGATACTGTTTCTATTTTTGTCATTTTATTTGTTCCAGAGTTTCATTTCTCTCAATTGTTTAATATCATTTTTATATAATTCCCTGAGATCTTTGATTTTATAGTAGTCCATAAGCATTCTATCAAAACCTGGACCCCAGGCCAAAATTGGGATTTCTTCTCCTAAAAGGGGAATTGTAACTTCTGGTCTGAATATTCCAGCTCCTCCTAATTCAAGCCATATCTTCTTCTCTGGATGATAGACATCAATTTCCACACTTGGTTCTGTATAAGCAAAATATGATGGTCTGAACCTGATTTTTTCAAAACCCATTTTTTCAAAAAATTCTTTAAGATAACCTAGTAAATGCCGGAAGTTTACATTTCTATCAACTACAATTCCTTCTGTTTGATTGAACTCAAAGCCATGCTTCCAATCTACTGTTTCATTTCTAAAACATTTTCCAATTGCAAAGAATTTCATAGGCAGTTTATTTTTATCAATTTCTGAAAGAGTTTTTGCAGATATTGAAGTTGTATGGGTTCTTAGGACAATTTTTTCTGCAATTGAAGGATCCCATTTATATTGCCATCCTTTACTTCCTGCAAGTCCTCCTTCGTGTGCTTTTTTAATTTGATTAACAATTATTTTATCTGGTAATTTTGAAATCTTATCTGTGAAAAATGTATCTTGCATTTCTCTAACTGGGTGATCTTGGGCTGTGAATAGAGCATCAAATACCCAAAATGAACTTACTAGAATATTTCCAGACATTTCTTTAAATCCCATCTCTGCCCATACTTTTCTTGCATAATCTGTTGATTGGCTTACAAAATGCCTTTTTCCACCATAAATTGAAGGAACTTTTGATGTAACATCATATCTCCGGAATTTTTTTAATTTCCAGGAATCTGTTTTTATCATTTCAGATGTTAGTTGTTCAATAAGATTTTCAGTCTCGCTTAAATCTTGTTTAATTAATTCTTTACCAAGTTCTGTTAATTTAAAATTAACAATTTGATCTTCATTAATTTCAATAATATCTTTTCTTTCTTTGAGAGAATTAAATGCAAACATTTGCTCTGGTCTAAGTTTGTTATACTCAATTGGCAGTTCATCTAGGAATAATTCTTCAAGTGATTTTTTTGAAATTTCGTCCTTTGAGGCATTTAGTATAAGTTTCCCATTTTTGATTTCTATAAGGGCTTTTTTCTTTAAAGCTCCTAAAGCTGCTTTAAACTCATTTTGAGACAGTTTACTTTCTTTTTGTGCATCATCTAAAGAATAATTCTTCTTTTCAATTAGGTAAATTAACTGCCTTTCTGGAAGGCCCTTTTTCTTGTAAAATATTCCATTTGTTCCAAGATCAATTATTTTTTTATTACTAATATTAATCTCAATTATCTTTTTTGAGCTTAGAAATTCAAGAGCTCTTAGCGCAGAAACATTATCTAATTTTGACTTTTCCATAAGCTCTTCAAATGAGCTATTTGTTAAGAAAGGAATTATCTTTCTTTCTATCGGAGACAGGGCTTCTATTATTTCCTTACTAATCATAAGTTTTAAGCGTTAAATTTGTTAATAAATCTTTTTATAGTTCACCTTATAATCTTTTTTTGATTATTCTTTTATAGAATTGTCAACAGCATATTTTGCCATGTCTGTGGGCATGCCAAGGCTTAGCAAAAGAGAAAATAGATCATGCTTATTTTTCTGAGCATTTAAAAGAATAACTTTGTTCTTGTATTTTTTAAATAGTCTTATATTTTCAATCATCTTTGATATGATATCTGCTGTTTCTTTTTCACTTTTATTCTTTAGTATTTTTAAGTCTAGGGCAATTTTTATGTTATTATGAACTGCTAATTTACATAATACTTGATTAATCCCAGATTCCCGCTGTTTTAACCTTGATTTTTTTTGATAATTTGAAACTGCAAAAATGTCTACATTTTTATTTTCAAGAATTTGTCTATTAAATATATCGTTATCATTATGGACAATTATCTTCTTATTTTCTTTAATTGCTTTACTTATCTCCTTTCTTGCTAAGTTAATATCATTTGTTCTCACTATTGTATATTTTTCCATGTCAATTATTAATTACTGTTCCCGTAAACTTTTTATTATTTAGGAGTTTGTCAATATTTTCTGTTTCTGGTCCAAGAATGTATGTTTTTATTTTATATTTATTTATTATTTTAGCAGCTTTTTGGTCTAAAACAAAATGCTGGCCTGGCTTAAATTGGATTTTTTCTGTCATTTTTTCAAAGTCCTGCCATGAAATTTCAGGAATGAACTTGGCATTTTTATATTTTAAAGGATTTTTATCATGTAATCCTGGAACATTTGTCAAATTGATAAATTGGGTTTTTAACGTTGTTGCGATTTCTGCTGATGTTGAGTCTGAGGTTTGCTGAGGATGATATTCTAATGCTCCACAGAAGACAATATCTTTTTTAATAACCATTTTTTTCACTTCATCAGTTGTATGGGCAATTCCATCTTCATTTTCATATCCAAAATAGTAGCTTAGAAATCTTGCATTTGTTCTTGTAACTGAAATTCCTGCATAGCTTTGAAGCTTCTCAGATGCATTTATTTTTTTTAGACCTGAAATGTATATTCTTGCAATACTTCCGCCCCCACAGACAATTATGAATTTATAGTTTTTTGTATTTCTAAGAATTACTTTTTTGAAATCTGATAAGAATTTGTTATTAATTTCATTGTCTTTAAATATAAGACTGCCACCTAAGCTAATTGTAATCACCTTTTTCATAGATTAAACAGGTGGTGATGATTTATAAATTTGTTTAGTCCTCTATTTTACAGTAAATAACTTGTTATCCTGGACATTAAAAATGTCTAATCTGACTCCACAATCAAGCCAGCCATGGGCGTAATTTAGAGCTGCAAAGGCATTAACAAAATCTCCTTTTTTTTCAAAGAATTTTGCATCGCTAATATAATTTGAAACCATGCTGATTATTTCTTCTGCTTGTTTTTCTTTTCCCTTTATAATATTTTTTTTAACTATATTTAATGCTTTTTCTGTGATTGAAAAATATTTTTCAAGTTTTTCTTCAGTTATAATATTAGTCTTTTTGTTTTTCATGTGAATTACTAATAATTAATATAATTTGCATTTATTAAAGTTTATTATTTGTTGCTCTTTCTGCCTATATATTTAAAAGCTAATATTTATTTAATGTTATATGGTTGAATCCCAAAAAGAATCTATGGAGAGAATGTATGATTTGTTGGAAAATGAAAGGCAGTCTCCTGGGATTACTAAAGCTCGAGAACTTCAATTTATTTGTAATGCATATAATCTTGCTCGAAGGACTAGCATCCATAGTAGCAGATTAAATAACTATTATGTTTATACTGGATAGAAAAATTATTAAGCTTATTTCTTTATTATTTTTATGGCAGATCAATCAGACAAATTTTTAAGAAGGAAGAAACAGCAGTTGTCTAAGCCTGACAGGAGCTTAAAGCAAGATTGGGATGATAAAATTTTAAATTTGTGCGAGAAGATAAATAAATTAGATAATTATTATACTACATCAAGCTGTTCTGGAAGAGTGTTAGTTTTAAAAGATGTGAAGGAGAAAAAAGATGATGTTATTATTGGTGTTTGGCATGATAAAATAAATATCGAGTTGCTTAAAGGTAGACTGAATAATATTGAATATAAGGGAATTATTTATTTTAAATGTGAACCCTGCATATTGCATGTGGCCTGTAGAACTCTTGAAGATGCGCAAAAATTTATTGACTTGGCAAGTAAAATAGCTGGATGGAAAAGGTACGGAATAATTACATCTGGAAGAAGATTTGTTGTTGAAATTAATGGGACTGAAAGAATTGAATTTCCTATAGTAAATAAAGGTAAAGTAATTGTTAGCAATGATTTTTTGAAATTGATTGTGGATGAGTCTAATGAAAAAATTGAAGCATCATGGAAGAAAATCCAAAAACTTGAAGAATCTATTAACAGTCTTGAGGACAGTTAAGATGATTTTCTGGAATGTCTCCTCGGTTTACTATTAGATTATTGCAAATGCCATTGCCACATGATTCAATATTTTGATTTTTTGCACAGATACCGATATCACCTAAATCTTTGCCTAAAAAGTTTTTCCATCTTGGATCTCCGGTTCTTATTTTATCTACATAAAAATTTTTAATACAAACATAATCTTCTGGGCATTGGTAATTATTATCTCCTTCACATTGACAGTAATAATCTGCAGAACATTTTATTCCAAAATATGGTCCTGTGCATAATTGCTGGTATAATCCATTACTTGATTCACAGTCAGATTTTGATATTGTAAAATTATTAAAATTACAGTTTTTAGTATTTTCACATTTTATTTTTCCATTATACCCACATTGACAGATACTGCAATTTTCCATGAATTTTTGCCCTGCTTTGTATATATTTGTTCTACTTGTGCATGTGACTAAATTATTTTCAATTGTATATGGGCAAGACTTTGAGCATTCTGTTCTGTCTTCATTTGCATATTTTATACAATTTTTTCTTTCATTATTGCATAATTTCACACATTGAGAATTTTCACAATTTATTTTACATTGGTTATAATTTGCTGTGTAATTTTTTATTTCAATATTCTTTATTGCTGTGCAGTTTATTTTACATTTATTAATTGCTTCTTTATCTTTTGAAGAAATTGATATTCCACTTACTAAAGCTAAAATAATAATTGTGATCACTATAGTGTTTAGTAATATTTTAAATTCTTTTTTCATGTAGTTTATATCACTACACTTGCTTTATAACTGTTATCCTATTTTAATATATATTTTATGAAGATTATTATGTAATAAAATAAACTATTCTCCAAATGGAGAGTCATGAGAAGCCATTCCGTGTGACTTTTTATAAACATCATATAAAGTGTAGCATTTTTCCTGCGCATCACCCATCGCAAGATCTCTCATTATAGATTCTGCATAGGTATCTTTTTTAACAGACTCTATTTTTATCTCTTTTTTTTCCTGCTTTTTTGGTAATTCAGATTTTTTATCTCCCTTTTTGAAAGAACTGAATAACGCTGAAAATGGATTTGAATCTTCTAAACTTTTCTTTTTATCTTCTTTTTCTTTTATGTCTTCTTTATTCAAAAAATAATCAATATCTTTTTTCATTTCATCAAGGCTTTCAGTTGTTCCGCCTTCAATAAATTTGAAAATATCGTTTATATCAGATTTTTTCATCTCTTGTTCAAAAAGTTGCATTTCTTCACTATTTAATGCAAATGCTTTAAAACTAGCTATAACTTTGCCACCAAATGAATAATGCTGACCAAATTTGTTTGGTATACCTCTAAATTTTAAATTAATAACTACAACTGAATAATAATCTCTTTTTGGTTTTTTTACTGCTTTAGGCATTTTTGATGTTAATTTAGCTTCTTCAAAATTTATTGAACTTTTTCCTAGTAGTGTTAGTTCTAGATAAATTGTATTAAATGCTGTAACTAATGCAGGGTTTTTGTCCATATCTTTCATTTCTAATTGTGATGCTGCTTTTAAATACGGTTTTACCCAACGAGAATATAACTGGAGCATATTCACCTGACTCTTAAGATAATTTTTTTCAATATTAAATCTTTTTCTTAATTCCTGCTCACTTAAACTTTTCCATTTCAGGAATTCTGAGATTCTTGGTTTTAATATTCTGATAACTCTATCATTTAAATCTAATCTATTTACATCTTCTTCTGAATTAGCTATTAAAAAAGCATCTCTTAGTGTTACAAATTGCAAATTTCCTGAAGCAAGCGCATTAATACTTCCATTTCCTCTTTTTATATCTACATTGTCCATCCATATTTGCTTCAATGACAGCATTCCAGTTGTTGATTTATCTTTGTCTTTTGAATTTGCTTCATCGTATTGCTGCAGACGAATTTCAAAGTCTTTTAGATCATATATAATATTTACAATACTTTTTATTACAGTATTTATTGTACCCATTGTTTGCGAGACATTTTGCTGAAGGGCAGTTTTTTTAGTGCTTAATTCTGAGAAATGCCCAGAACCCGGTGAGGATGCAAAATTATCAATTACTTTCTCAACTTTTCCTCCGAAAAGTCCGTTCATCATATCAAGTATCCAAAAGTATACTGGCTCAAGAGTGTCTGAAGGAGAATCATAATTTATTTCATGCTCTTGGACTGGTTCATTTTTCTTTTTTCCGTCTTTTCTTATACTTTTTCCAAAAGTTTTTCCGAGGATATCTTGGATTATCTTTGAAACATCATCATCTGCCATTTTGCTCTTTTTTATATTTATAACTTATATGCTTAAGTCTTATATTATATATTTCGCTAGGGAATTATTTAAATGTTTCAGTGTAGGAAATTTGAAAATTTTGATTTAGATTTTCCAAATTCCGTTTTCCTGAATGACTTTATTGTCAAGGATTATTTTTGCTTTCTTCATACTTTTTACAATATCCCAATGAATTGCTGAGTCATTGCCGCCACCATTTTCTTTATATGCCATGCCCAAAGCCAAATGAATTGTGCCACCAATTTTTTCATCATATAAAAGTTCACCTGTAAATCTTGTTATCTTTGGATTCATACCAATTCCAAATTCGCCAATATAACTTGAGTTTTTATCTGTTGCCAGCATTTCTTTTAAGAATTCTTCATTTTTCTCTGCTTTTGCTTCAATGACTTTTCCGTTTTTGAATTTAAGATAAATTCCAGTAACTTCTTTTCCATCTCTGATTGCAGGATATTCAAATTTTATCCAACCTTCTGCTGATTCTCTGACAGGAGCCATGAATGTTTCTCCTCCAGGCATATTTTCTTCACCTTTATCTGCAGCTGCTTTGTCTCCATGGATTTTAAATTTAAGATCAACATTTTCTCCAATTAAATGAACTTCTTTTCCTTTTTTGAATGTATTAAGAATTTTATCGATATTTTTACCTATTAAATTCCAATCTTGAAGACAGGCATTAAATACAAAATCTTCATATTCCTCCAAGGACATTTCAGCTTCTTGGGCTAATGCCTGGCATGGAAAACCAACTGTGCACCTTAAAATTTTGTCTTTTTCATTGACAATATAATCTGAAATTGGATCTGTAACTTTACCTCTTGCAACAATTTTTTTAGGGTCGCAATTGGTTAATTCTTTTGTGTTTGCTTCTGTAACAATGCCGATATATTTTTGCGCATGTTTGACCATATAATCAAAATGGTCTGGGAATTTATTGATTTGGTTTGGTTTTGCATTTTTATAGAAAAAATAGTTTAATCCCGGAAGATTAATTCTTAAAATTGGATGTCCTCCTTTTAAAATAACTTGCTTATATAATGCTTCAATAAAATCTCTTGCTTCAATGCTTCCAGATATAATTACATTTTCATTTGCTTTAACATTAAGAGAATAGTCTATGAGAAGTTTTGCAAGCTTTTCTGTTCTTTCATCCATTATATAATGTTATCTTAGAATCTTATAAATCTTCTTATTATAGTTAAATTGATTATATAAATAAATAAAAACTCAAAATTGAATTAGATTTCATGGACGAAAAGTTAAAAGCATATGTGGCTGGGCCAGATGGTTTTTCTGAATCTGGAAAGATATTTCATAAAGATGTTTTTCTTCCCCTAATTAGGGAAAGTGGCATTGAGGTTATTGATCCTTGGCAATTAGATGAAAAAATTCAATGCTCTCTTGATAAAGCTCTTCTTATGCCATATTCAGATGAAAAAATCAAAAGACTATGTAAAATAAATCGGGATATTGGCTTGTTAAATGAAATAAAGATTAAAAATTCTGATTTAATAATTGCAAATTTAGATGGAAAAGATGTTGATAGCGGTACAGCTGCAGAGATTGGTTTTGGTTATGCCTTAGGCAAGTTTATTGAAGGATATAGAAGTGATTTTAGGGTATCGGGGGATAATTGCGGAGGGATGGTTAATTTACAAGTTGAATATTTTATTCGTAAAAGCGGGGGAGATATTTCTATATCTATTGATAAATTAAAAAACAGATTGGAACTCTTGGTGGGGGCATATAATTGTTGTGGAACTTTGGATGGGAAATATTTATAACTTAATTATCTTTTAGTTTATTATGGCTTTAAGATTTTTTAAAAAGAGGAGTGATGTAATTGACTTTACTGATCGTGGAAAAAATATTCCTGAAATTAAAACAGATTATGGGATTACAAAGGATGGATTTATTGAGTTTAAAGATAAAAATCCTAAAGATAGTTTTATTATAAATGGTCAACCTAAAGTATCTGATACAAATACAAGTTCTAACTTTGATTTTTTAAATGATATGGCTATGGGAACAGCTAATTCAAATTCCTCTTTTCAGCCTAATTCTTTTACAGAGTCTTCTGACAGTGAGGTAAAAAAACAGCTGCGCAGTGTTTCTTCAATGGCTGAACAAAATAATAATGAATTATACAGACTACTTCAAAGAATTGAGCTTTTGGAAAGAAAAATTGCGAGATTGGAAGGGAAAGAAAGTAGTTGATATTATAATTTGAAAATAACCTAGTCTTTACTTTGATAATTGTTTATTATAACACTTTACACCAACAAACTTTTTATATTGACTTTTTTTATCAAGAAGGTTATGGAAAAAAAAGAGGTTAAATATATTGTTGTTACTGGCGGTGTTCTTTCAGGGCTTGGAAAAGGTTTATTTATCTCATCTTTAGGAAAAATTTTACAATCTCAAGGATATAATGTTATGCCTATAAAGATTGATCCATATGTTAATATTGATGCAGGGACAATGAATCCAATTGAACATGGAGAGGTTTATGTTCTTGAAGATGGAAGTGAGGTTGATATGGATCTGGGAACTTATGAAAGGTTTTTGAATTTAACTTTAAGTACTCAGTCAAATATTACAACCGGTAAAATATTTAAGTATGTAATTGAAAAAGAAAGAAGAGGAGATTATTTGGGGAAAACTGTTCAATTAATACCTTTTGTGACCAATGAGTTAAAATTATGGTATAGGAATGTAGCTAAAAATTCGGCAGCAGATATTGTTCTAATTGAAATTGGTGGGACAGTTGGAGATATAGAAAATCAAATATTTTTAGAGTCTGTGAGGGAATTATCTATGGAAGAAAATGTATTTTTTGTCCATTGTACTCTTGTTCCGGTAATGGGTGTTGTTGGAGAGCAGAAAACAAAACCTACACAACAGTCTATTAGGATGCTTAGAGAAATAGGGATTATTCCACATATGATTTTCTGCAGATCTGAAAATTTACTTAATGAAGGTATAATTAAAAAAATTTCCCTGTTTTGCGGTGTCAAGCCAGAGTATGTAATTTCTGGACCTGATTTGAAAAATATATATCAAATACCCCTAATCTTAGAAGATCAAAATGTTGCTGAGAAAATTCTTACAAATTTAGGTTTAGAACCAAAAAAAAGTGATTTAGATGAATGGAAAAAGTTTGTTGAAAAAGCAAATAATGCTGAAAATAAAATTAGGATTGCAATTACAGGTAAATATACTGCATTAAAAGATTCTTATGCTTCTGTTTTTGAGGCGATTTCCCATGCTTCTGGAAATAATAACTGCAAAGCAGAGGTTATATGGGTTGAAACTACAGATATTGAAGAGGGAAAATTAAAAGTTGAAGATGCTCTTTTAAATGTTGATGGAATTGTTGTTCCTGGAGGATTTGGGAGCAGAGGAACAGAGGGAAAAATTGAATGCATAAAATATGCTAGAGAAAAAAATCTTCCTTTTTTAGGATTATGTTATGGTATGCAATTAGCTGTTATTGAATATGCAAGAAATAAATGCAATTTAAAAAATGCACACTCAACTGAAATTAATCCTGAAACAGAAGATCCAATTATTGATATTATGCCTGATCAAAGATCAATTGAAAAGAAAGGAGGAACAATGAGACTTGGAGTTTATCCTGCATTAATAAGAGATGATTCTAAGGTCCATGACTTGTATGAGAAAGATGTTGTTTTAGAAAGGCATAGGCATAGATATGAAGTTAATCCTAGTTATCATAAAGTTTTGCAAGATAATGGTCTTTTATTATCGGGTGTTTCTCCTGACGGAAAACTTGCAGAATTTATTGAATTGCCTGAACATAAATTTTTTATTGCAACTCAAGCACATCCAGAATTTACTTCTCGGCCATTAAAACCAAATCCTTTATTTGATGGATTTATTAAGGCATGCTTGTACCGGTAGATTATTTCTTAAATGTAATTATTTACTTTTCTAAAAATCACAAAACAATCTCTCAATTAATGTTGGTTTTCTAATTCGCCTATCTGATTGTCTTAAAGACATTTTCTCTCCGTTATTGAATCTTATATTTACTATATCTGTTAATGTTATATACCTCGGGCTATCGCTTTCTTTTACTTTTACTTCAGTTGATTCAATGATCCCATATTCAATTCTACGACGAAGCTCAACTTTTGGATTTCCATTTCCATTATTTGTGATATAAGTGTAAGATGGATCATCAAATACTATCTTTTTATTAGTTTTATATTCCATTTTTAAGTTATTTTCTATATTAACGTCCCTTTTAAACTTTTACTTTATGTTTTTAGGTATATTTTGCTTACTTTCTAATAACATTTATTAATACCTTTCTTTTATTTTAATTATGGTTAAAGATTTAACAAATGAAATTTATGCTTATGCTTTGGAAAATGCGTTTCTTCATGATAAAGCAATTGCAGGTTCGGTACTGCCTAAATTATTTCAGCATGGATTGAAAAAAGAAGATATTGGAAAAATTATGGGCGGAGTTAATTCTGCTATTAATAAAGTAAATTCAATGAAAAAGGAAGATATAGAGAAAGAATTTGAAAAATATAAAAAATATTTACATGAAAAGCCTGTTCAGGAAAAAGGCCTTAAAGAGCTCCCTAATGCTTTGGGAAAAATGGTTTTCAGACTTGCTCCGTTCCCATCTGGTGGTTTGCATATAGGGAATACAAAAACTTATTTGTTAAATGCAATGTACGCTGAGAAATATAATGGGAAAGTGCTTTTAGTGATAGATGATACAATCGGAAGTGAGGAAAAGCAAATTGTAAAAGAAGCATATGATTTGATTCCTGAAGCGTTTCAATGGTTAAATGTCAAGTATAAAAAACCAATTTTATATAAGTCTGACAGGTTAAAAATTTATTATAAATATGGTGAAGAATTAATTAAGAAAGGAAAAGCTTATGTTTGCTCGTGTTCACAGGAAAAATTAAGGGATAATCGGGTTAAGCAGATTGAATGTGCTTGTAGACAATATAATATTAAGGATCAGTTAGAAAGATGGAAAAAAATGTTTAAAGCAAAGGAAGGAGATTATATTGTAAGGATTAAAACAAGTATGCAGAATCCTAATCCTGCTTTTAGGGATCGGGTAATTTTTAGAATATCAAATAGGAAACATCCAAGGGTTGGCAATAAATATCAAGTTTGGCCATTGCTAGAATTTTCATGGGCTGTAGATGATTATCTGCTCGGGGTTACTCATATTATACGCGGGAAAGAATTAATGATTGAAGGTGAAATGCAGAATTATATTTGGGATATTTTCAAATGGAAAAAACCTACATTAATTTATGTTGGCTTGGTTAAATTAGATGGAATAGGTGGAAAGTTAAGCAAAAGCAAAGCTCAAAAAGAAGTTAAAAGCGGAGAGTATTCTGGTTGGGATGATCCGAGAACTTGGAGTGTACAAAGTTTGAAAAGAAGAGGAATATTAGCTGAATCAATAAGAGAATTTGTTGAAGAAATAGGAATTAACCAGAATGATATTACTGTTCCGGTTGATGCTTTATATTCTATTAATAGAAAGAAGTTAGATAAAAGTGCAAATAGATATTATTTTGTTGATGAGCCTGTGAAAATTGAAGTTGGAAATGCTCCTGTTAAAAAAGAAATTGAAGTTAAATTACATCCTGAGAAAAATAATATGAGAAAAATTAAAATTGGAAAAGAGATTTTTATTCCAATGAAAGATTTTATTAAATTAAAAGGCCAAGAGGTTAGATTGATGCATTTGTATAATATTAAACTCGATAAAAATGCAAAATTTACTTCAGAGGAAAATAAAGAAATACCTAAGATTCATTGGGTTTCTGATTATGTTAAGGCAAGAGTAATGATGCCTGATGGAATTTATCATCGCGGTTTTGCTGAAAAAGATATTAAAAATTTAAAAGTTGGAGAGATAATTCAGTTTGAAAGATTTGGTTTTGTTAGATTTGATCATAAAGACAGTAAAACTGGTGAATATGAATTTTGGTTTTCACACGAGTAATATTTATAAATGAGATATTTCTAATACTATTATGGAAGTAAATAAAAAAAGAGGAGTGTCAGATGTTGTTACCACAGTATTAATGATACTGTTAGTAATTGCAGCTATTGGCATTTTGTGGGTTGTTATACAACAGTTTGTTTCAAAAGGAACCGAAGGTATACCTAATCAAGCAGATTGTATGACTACAACTTTGTCAATTACTGATGCAAAGTTAAACAGTACTGGTTTGTTTGCTAAAGTAAGTAGGACAGGTTCAAGTACTACAGTTAGCACTTTGAAGTTTTTTGCTAACGGAAATTCAGTTGCTTTGAATGGAACAGTTCCAGATGTTAGTGGAATACAAACATGGACTAATGCATCAACACTATCTGGAGTATCATCAGGCCAAAGTTTAACAGTTGCGGCAGTGATTGGTACAACAACATGCAATCCTTCAGAATCAGCTACAATACACAATTAAATTTTAATTTTTTGTATTTGAATTTTCTTTTTCTTATTTTTTAATTTTTTATAAAATAACTAGACAGAAGTAGATTAGATTTTTGAAAATAAAGAATAATATAGGATAAATAAACTGATAACATCGGTTTGCAAAAATATCTGAATTATATGTTTTTGATCATATAATTTTCTTCAAGGTGATAACCTAGCTTTTTGTAATACTCTCTGACACCAATGCCTGAAATAACTGCTATTTTATTTATATCCTTGTTTTTTGTAGATTCTTTTCTGGTAATTTTTTCTGCTTCAGCCATTAGTTGTTTGCCTAAGCCTTTATGCTGTTGTGCTTGTAAATCTTTTTCTCCAATATTAAGTGTTTGTCCGTAGATGTGTAGTTCGCGGACAATTGCAGAGTTATTCAGCTCCTTGATAAAACTATTTTTATTTGATGGAATTCTCAGCCTTAATAATCCAAAAAGAATGTCCTCTTTGTTAATTGCTTCAATAAAATATTCTGTTCCTTTACTTGCTTGATATTTTGTTATTTTAATTTTTATCTTACTGTCAATTTTCTGATGATTTTGTTGTGCAAATCCAATTTCTCTGAATCTTATCTCTTTGATTTTTGATCTTGATTCTCTTAAATCTTCTTCAATATCTTTTCTTAAACTTATACGTGTTGTTCCTGCCGTGATATAATTTGGAGCTAATTCACGCATAATTCGCATTGCTCTACAGTATCTTGGAATTATTTTTATCATTTTCTTAAGAATATCAAATGTTTGTTCTTGACTATATGGCTTGAATAATCCTTTTTCAAAATATTTTTCTAGCTGAGAGCCTTTGATAACCTGGCATGGATAAATTTTAATCTGGTCTGGTTTGTAGTTTTGGTCTGAAAATATCTTTTTGAACATTTGAATATCTTTTTTGGGATTTGAGCCAGGAAGACCGGGCATTATGTGATAACCTAATTTAAATCCACAATCTTTTATTCTTTTTGTAGCTTCTATTACATCTTTTACTGTATGTCCGCGATTGACTTTTTTGTAAATTTCATCATCAATTGCTTGAACGCCTAATTCAATTCTTGTGCATCCGAATTCTAGTGCTCTTTTTAAATCTCCTTCAGATGCAAAATCTGGACGGGTTTCTATACATAGTGCAATGCATCTATGTTCTGCAGTTTCATTTATCTTTTTTGCTTCTTCTAGATTTTTTGATTCTTTTTCATTAAGAGCATCATAACATCTTTTTATAAAATTAGACTGATATTTTATAGAGTAAGATAAAAATGTTCCACCCATAATAATAAGTTCAATTTTATCTGTTGGGTGATTCATTAGTTTAAATGCCTTTAATCGCGATTTAATCTGTTCATATGGATCATAATTAAGTATTTTAGCCCTAATTACAGGCGGGCTTAATGGTGTATATGATTGTGGAACGTTTAATGAAGGGCAGTAGGTGCATGTTCCGTGAGCACATTGTTTGGGTTTTACCATAACTGCAATTGGTGCAACTCCTGAAATGGTTTTTGTCGGCTTTCTTACTTCATTGGATAAAGGAAGTTTCATTTTAATGAATATGTTTTATTGTATAAAAATGCTTTTAAACTGTTCTTTATTTATGTTTTTATGAAAAGAATAACAGATTCTGAAAAAGAATTTATGGAAAGTTTAAGGTATCGCCTTTTTTCTTTTTTTAACGGAGCTCCAAGACAGGCAGTTAGAATTAATATTCCAAGTAAATCTGAATTTAAATTGGATTGTTATACTCTTCTTCCATATAATCCTTTTGCTAATCTTATTTTAAATTTTCCTGATTATTGGATACAGACCGATACTGAAAATTTAATTAATATTAGAACTAAAAGGAATTCTAAGTCTGACTGTTTTTTAAATTCAGTTTATAATACTATTAAAAGGATAAATGGTCCAATTGATTTAAATGTTGATTTAAAATTTATTGATATTATTCCTAAAATTGCAACATTAAATGGTTGGAAGATTAGACCTCTTGAAGAGGACTTATTGAGAGATTATCCAATTGTTGTTGATGGAAAGGTTGAATATACAATGGATTTGCAAAATAAACAGCTTAAAATTATGGATCCAAAATATACAGATCCTTTTTACAATAAATTTACTAATTTTGCTGTGAGAAATTGCCAGGATAAATTTTTATCTCTAACAAGGTAAAATAATGTGTCTTTTTATCACAATTATTCTTTTAAATGCGTTTAGTTTATTTTAATAATGAAATTAGGGATAATTGGCGGAAGTGGACTGGAAAATCCTGAAATATTAAAAGAAGCTGAAGAAATTAATGTTGATACTCCTTATGGTAATCCTTCTTCTTCTATCATTTCTGGGAATATTAATGATATTGGAGTTTGTATTATTTCTCGCCATGGAAGAAAGCACGAATTTCCTCCAAGCCAAGTAAATTATAGAGCGAATATTTTTGCTCTGAAAAGTTTAGGATGTACACATATTATTGCTACATCAGCATGCGGTTCTTTGAGAGAGGAAATTAAAAGAGGAGATTTTGTTATTATTGATGATTTTATTGATTATACAAAACACAGGAAAACAACGTTTTATGAATCTTTTGAAGGTGAACCAAAGCATACACCAATGATTAATGTGTTTTCTGAATATTTAAGAAATAAAATAATTAAATCATGTAAGAGGTTGAATTTTCCTATACATGAAAAAGGAACTGTTATAACAATTGAAGGCCCGAGATTTTCAACAAAAGCTGAAAGTTTAATGTTTAGAAGTTTTGGAGCAGATGTAATTAATATGTCTATTGCAAGCGAGGCTGTTTTGGCAAAGGAAGCTGGCTTGGAGTATGCTGTAATTGCAATGTCAACTGATTATGATGTTTGGAAGAATGACGAAGAACCGGTTTCTTGGCAGGCTATCTTAGAAATATTTAATAAAAATGTTGAAAAAGTTAAAGGTTTAATCTTAGAAACAATTAAAGAAATAAGCTTGGATAATGAAACTGAAAAATGTGAAATTAGAAATAAAATAAGGGCTGTACCTGACTGGCCTAAAAAAGGAATTATTTTTAGAGATGTGACAACGCTGATTAAAGATAATGAAAGTTTTGAAAAAACAATTGGTATTTTAGAAAAAAGATATAAAGAAATGAATATTGATTTAATTGCAGGTATTGAATCAAGAGGTTTTATTTTTGGTTCTGCTTTAGCTTCTCGTTTGAAAAAAGGATTTATTCTTATAAGGAAACCTGGAAAACTTCCTGCTGAAACTCTTAAAGAAGAATATGAATTAGAATATGGCAAAGATGCTGTTGAAATTCATAAGGATGCAATTATGCCTGGACAAAATATACTATTAATTGATGATTTAATTGCTACTGGTGGAACTGTTAAAGCTGCAGGAAATTTAATTGAACGTCTTGGTGGAAATGTTGTTGAATGCGGTTTTATTATTGAGTTATTAGATTTAAAGGGCAGAGAAAAATTAAAGTGGCCAGTTTATAGTGTTGTAGAGTTTGAAGGGGAATAATAATTCTTATTCTTAAGATTTTTATAGTCTAAAATATATACTTTTTCATGAGTCAGGAAAAAGTATGGGATGAAATAGCGCCTTATTGGGACAGCTATAAGAAAAAACCTTTTGGAGATGATGATAAAGGTAATTTATTTGAAGGATTTATTGAAAAAGGTGATAAGAAGGTGCTTGATTTGGGATGTGGGAGTGGAAGAAACTTTTTTAAATTTAATGGTGTGATTTACGGTGTTGATTTTTCTTCAAAGATGCTTAAATTTGCTGAAAAAAATGCAAAGGAATTAAAGATAAAAGTTATATTGAAAAAGTCTTCAGTTGATAAATTGCCATTTGAAGATAATTTTTTTGATAAAGCTCTTTATATCTCTGCGCTTCATTGTGTTGAGAATGATAAAATAAGAAAGAAGTCAATAGAAGAGTTGTATCGAGTTTTGAAGCCTAAAGGTAAGGCTCTGATAACTGTGTGGAATAAAAAATCCAAACGATGGAGAAATAATCCTAAAGAAAAGATGGTTTCTTGGTCCTTAAGCAGTAAGATGAAGAAAGTTATGAGATATTATTATTTGTATGATTATGAAGAGCTGAAAGGTATTTTGGAAAATGCAGGATTTAAAGTTGTATGGAAAAATTTTACAGATGTTGCAAGAAATATAATTTTAGTTGTTGAGAAATAGAAGATTATTTTTTTAATGAGTCATTCACAATTTTTAATGAATTCTTTTGATTAACCCAAGATAATTTTTCTCTTGCTTTTTCATAACTCTGCCATTCATAACTTTTATGTTCTCTTTTGTCAATTTTTATCTTTCCAGATTTAATCTGAGCCGAATAAAGAGTAAATGATTGGCCAAGATAATCTTTTCTCTGTTTATCTTTTCTTGTTTTTTTATCATAGTTATACCTGCCTGAATAATTATAAGATTGTATTTTAATTGCCGGTAATCCTACTTCTTCTTTTAATTCGCGATAAACTGCTTGAATTGCAGTTTCTCCTTTTTCTATTCCTCCTTTTGGAATTTCCCATCCGTCCCAGTGTAGTTTTCTTTGAAGAATTAAATATTCTACTTTATTTTTATGTTTCTTATAGACTACTATAAATACAGCTGAACGATATTTTTCTTTTTTCAGAATAGGTAAAAATGAGAAGATTTTATTTATCATTTATTATCATAGTTTTTTTACAATTTCAAAAAGATTAACTTTTTCAAATTTTAATATTGAGTGAGATTCATCATCAATATGTATTTTAATGATTCCCATATCGTTTGTTATACAGTTTAAATTCCATATAAGTTTTCCATCTAAGTTTTGTAGTATTGCTATTATCTTTTGGAGTTTTGAAGTAACAGTATTATTTTTCATTTCATCTTGAACAAGTCCTTTTAGAATATCTAAATCAAGATTTATCGCTCCATTAATTTTTTTTGGGATAATCTTATTTGCAGATTCTGATTCTTTTAATTCTATATCTTTATCAAGCATAAAAGTAAACATTTTGCCTGTCTTTGGATCATAATAATCAATTTGGTGAAGATTATTTTTTGTTTCAAAGTCTAAAACAAAGAAGCCTGCTGCGAAATATGCATTTGGATTTTTATTCTGAAAATCTTTGAATTGTTTCGAAGTGTTTAATTTATCAATATATGGCTGTATTTTCATTTTATGCTCTTTTTTATTAATTTATTCTGTTTCTAATCCCACATCAATATCTTTTACTATGTGTGATCTATTATTTCTTAAATGTTTTTGACTTCTTTGGTTAAAATATTCATTTATTTCTTTAGCTTCTGGTTTATTATAATGCTCTGCTCTTGTTTCATTGCCCCAAATTCCTTCTGGATGCTTTAAATCTAATTTTACAAGGTAACTTTTTGTTGAAATATCTCTTATATGGTATGACATTTTATTTAATTATTTTTCTATCCTCTTTCTTTAATTTCTTCACTTAGATGTTTAATAAACTTTTCTATACTTTCCTGTGTTATTTTATTGTCTCCACGCTTTCTTAGAGCAATTGTCTTTTCTTTTTCTTCTTTGTCTCCAATAACAATTACATAATTAATTTTCATTAGTTCTGCATCTCGGATTTTTCCGCTTAATGGCGAGCTTTGAAAATCTGAATCAATTCTTACATTTGGAACTTCATTTTTTATTTTTTCAATTACTTTTTCACATGATTTAATATTTCTATCTGTAAAATTAATAACACGAATTTGAATTGGAGACAACCAGAGGGGAAGGGCACCATTAAAATGTTCTAATAAAACTCCAATAAATCTTTCAAGGCTCCCAAATATTACTCTATGCAACATTATTGGGCGTTTTTCTTTTCCTGTTTTATCAATATAAGATAATTCAAATCTTTCTGGCATTTGAAAGTCTAGCTGTATTGTTGAACACTGCCATGTTCGTCCTAATGAATCCTTAACATGAAAATCAATTTTTGGACCATAGAATACTCCATCTCCTGGATTAATTTTGTATTTCATTTTTTTCTTTTTTAAAACATTTTCCAATGATTTTTCTGCCAAGTCCCATATTTTTTCATCTCCAATTCTTTTCTCCGGGCGTGTTGAAAGTTCTACATGGTCAAAACTTAAATTAAACTTCTTATAAAATTTATCAATTAGTTCAATTATTTTATAGATTTCTTCTTCAACTTGTTCTTCTGTGCAAAATATATGTGCGTCATCTTGAGTAAATTTGATTACCCTAAATAATCCTGCTAAAACTCCTGAAAGTTCCTGTCTATGAACTACACCAAGTTCTGCCATCTTTAATGGCAAATCTTTGTATGATTTTGGAGATGATTTAAATATAAGTATCCCTCCTGGACAGTTCATAGGTTTCACAGCCATTTCTTTGCCTTCATATTCTGTAAGAAAAATATTATCTTTGTATTTTTCCCAGTGTCCTGAAATCTGCCATAATTTTTTATCTAAAATTTGTGGAGTGGAAATTTCTTGATAACCTGCTTTTTTGTGCTCTTCTCTCCAGTAATTTATTAATTCATTATATATTATCAAACCATTGTTATGCCAGAAAACCATTCCTGGTGCGACCTCGTTAAATGAGAAAAGATCCATTTTTTGAGCTATTATTCTGTGATCATTTTCTTTTAATTTGCTTGTATCTAATTTTGATCTTGATATGTCTCTTAGAAGCTTTTCAGCATTATAACTTTCATCTGTTTTAATATTCTTTTTTAAGTCTAAGTTCTTTAACTCATTCTTTCCAATCTCCCTTGATAATTCACTTAAGGGATGTCCCTTACATTTAAGTTCAAATTCTTTGTAATATCCAAAAGGAGCTCTTTCAACTTTCTTAAAATCTTTTTTAAGGACTTTTTGAGTTTCCTTAAGAACATGCTCTGCAAAATCTGGCTTTGCTAAATTAGATGAAAGATGAGCATATGGGTAAAGAACAATATTTTCTGCCCCTACTTGTTTTGCTATGTCTTTTATGTTTTTTACCAATTCTTGAATTGAATTTTCATTATCTGAAGATTCAACAGCTGTGAAAATTACTAATACTTCTTTAATTTCTTTTTCTCCTTCTTCTTCTTTTTCAAGTTCAGCAGATTTAAGCGCTTTTTTCAATGGCTTAAATTTTATATAATCGCAATGTAGCGAAAGGATTTTCATAATCTAAAGAAATTAGAGGAATATTTAAACTTTAGGATTCAATTTATTTATTATGAATTGTTGAGTGGCAAACATATAGTTTACTACAGAACTTAGTTCTTTAGTTGTCCTTAATAAGTCTTTTAAAATATCGATCTTTTTTATCTTAATCTACTTTTATTGTTTTTGTTGCTATTGTAATAAACTTTAACATCATATTTTAACAACTTATGTTATGATTTTATAGTAGTAAATAATCGAAAGGTTTAAATACCCTTCTGATAGTTATAACTAATTTTAAATAACAATTTTATCATAAAATTCGTTACTAAAAAGTAATTAAAATGAGAGAAAAATTTACAGATAAATCAGTTGAAGAATTTAGAAAACAAATTACTAGACGTGGCTTTCTTTCTGATGTTTTAGGTTATTCTGCTGGTTTAGTTTTTGGCGGTGCAATGGTAAAGACTGCTCGAACTGTAAAAGATTATAATACTAAAACTATTGATCAATATTTAATTTGAGATCAATTATCAGAAAGGTTATCAGGAATTAATAATGAACTTGAAAAGGAAAGAATGATTAGAGAACAGAGAGAACTTGAAGAAAAATTAAGAAAAGATGAAGAAATTAGAGGAGCTAAAAGTGCTGAAGAATTAAGAAGAAGAGAGATTCAAGAACCTGGGAAATTTTCATTTGATGATTCTTCTGATACTTTGATATTAGCAAAAACTATCTTTTGCGAAGGAGAAGAGGCTTGGGAACATCCAAATTATATGAGGTATATAGGATTTACACCAGTTGTTAGATCATATTTATCAGGAGAACCGATAAAACAAATTGTTTCTCATAAGTTTGAGAGTAAGAAGACAGGAAGTTTAACTTATGCATATACTTTTTTTAATCCTTCTAGTTCGAGAAGATTGTTTTTTGATAATCCCCTGAGAGAATCTAAAAAATATCCTGAAGAAATTGATGCTTGGCAAAAGGCTTACAGAATTTCTGAAGAGATATTAAATACACCTTCTGGGGAAATTGATCCTGAATTGACTCATTTTTATGTTGATACAGTTAATGAACCAAGATGGGCAAAGGGAAAAAAGCCTAAAGAAGTTATAAAATATAAAGGAAAAACAACTAGATTTTACTATATACCTGAGAATGCTTAATTATTAAAATATTTATTTCGTACTGCAACTGCAACCGGACTATAACTTAAATCTATTGGAGTGCTTTCTTCTGGCATTTTAAATGCTGGTTTACTGATTTGTTTACTGGGTTTATTTATTTGACTTTTAGCTAATTGTTCTGAACTAACTTGTGCAGTTTTTGATTCGTTTGATCTATTTTCATATGATGGTTTTGAATAAAACAATGCTAGTGCTCCAATTCCTAATGCAAGACCTGCATAGGCAATTTTTCTTGCAAAAGGTTGAATTGGCTGAAAAAATGGCTTTCTTTCAGGTCTTTCTAATGCTGTTTTCTTAGGTTTTCTTTTTGGTGTATGGAAATAACTTCCTAAATCTCTTATTGTTGATAATGCTTTTGAAGGTGCTTCGTGAAATATATAATCTGCTGTTTTTTCTACATATTCTAAAGATTTTAATTTGAATGGATATGAATTATTTTCTGCATATGTATAATCTGTTTGTGGGTAATTTCTTAATCTTTCTTCTCTTTTTCTCTGTATTTTATATTCAAGTGGTTTTTTAGAATCTATTGGAGGAGAACTGAAATATTGTCTTTTTGGCATATCTTTTTCTATAACTGTTTCATTTGACAATTGAGTTGTTAATTCAAGATTTGTTGGTGATTTTAGAGTATCATATTTTTTAAGATGTTCTTTTAGTTTGGCAAGAAGGTTATCAACTCTTGCAGAATCTTTTGCTTTTATCTTCTGAAAGCTTTTGCTTTTTTCTAATTTTTCAGTTATGTTACTAACTCTTTCATATATTTCATTGCTAGTTAACTGAGAATTGTCGTTTTGTTGTTTTTCTACATTTGATAAATATTCTTCTAAGCCATTTAATCTATCACCAATTATCCACCATGGCCCGATACCTTCAAGAATTGCTTCCAAATAGGTAATTTTTCCACTCCATCTTTTTTTTGATTCTTCAAGTTGGTCAATTAATTTTTTTTCTATTCCTTTTTTAACTGATTCATCAATTGTTGTTTGAAGCCTTGAAACATATTCTTCTTGTTCTTTGAACATATAGTTAGGTAAAAGATATGGGTAGAACTCTGTTTCAACTATACTTTCTTCTAATGCTAGGTTTCCTTCTGTTGAACTCTTTCTCATTAGTTTCTATTTACGCCTGGCTTTATAAGCTTTGTGTATTGTTGTATCTTTAAAGTGGTGATTAATCAAAGGATTTATAAATTGATATTTTGTAAATTTATTATGGATGAATTAGAAAATATTACAAAAGGTGATGAAGAAATAATTGGAAATCCTGGATTCGGGCTTCCAGAAGTTTATGGGACTGGAAAATTAGCTGGAGATAAGCCCGGAACTGTTAAGGTATCAAGTTTTGAAGGTGGAAAAATTATGATTATTAGCTATTGGGGTGAATCACGGGAATATGAAAGATTGAAGTTATTTTTAGGAGATATCTGTCAGGCTGAAAAAGGAATTTATTATGATGATGAAATTGTCAACATGGAATTTAAAAAAAGTAAACTAAAGGTAGAGAATAAGAATATAAAAGAAATTTATAACTATTCAATTGAAGAATTAAGAGAATTTACACCAAATTTATATTTGTATCATCCTGTAATTACTAAATTAGTAAAACAGGTTTTTGAAAGATCATTAAATAGTTCAAGCAATGAACCAATTTTACAGTCAACTCTTGAAGGATTTTTAAACTTTTAATCCTAAAAAAAATCTGCAACATTTATGTTGTAGTTTCTTTGTTTGTGCAAATTTTTTTGGGAACGCTCAAAAATCGAAGATTTTTGGCGCCTCGAAAACTATAAGTTTTCTCAGTCTAAAAACCAGAAACTCAAGGTTTTTTGATGTTTATTAACTTTTTAGAATAAACTTATCTAAGTCTTTTTTTGCTTTTTCACGCGCTTTTTGGTGATTAGCTAGAAATTCATTTATTTTATCAATTGTAATTTGTTTTAATTCGCCTGTTAGGAGCTTTCCAGAGCGATAATCTTCTTCTATTTTTTTAAGCTTTTTATCATCTGATTCAAAGAATATTTTAAGGTATTGAAATGAGACATCAATGTCTGGATTTCCTCCTTTTTTTCTATGTTCTTCAATTGTTGCTTGGCCTCCTGAAAAGGCATATTTTTTTATTTTTCTTTCAACTTCTTTTGGTGAGTCTGTCAGCAGAATAACTCCTTCTCCTGAGGAACTCATTTTTTGGTCTCCTTGGAGTGATGGAATAAACTTTGCATGAATTGCCGATGGCTTTTCAAAGTTAAATTCTGGATATTCTGCTATATCTCTTGTTAAACGTATGAATGGGTCTTGGTCAATGCCGACTGGAACAACTGAGCGGTGTTTTCCTCTGTAAAACTGAGGAAATAAAATATGTGCGGCCTGCATTGCTGGATAAAAACTCCATCCAATATTATTTTCTGGTTGCAGACCGAAGGCTGCTTTTGCAGTTGAGTAATTAATACGTTTAGCAATTTGTGCAGCATACCTGTAAATGTCAGTATAGATAAAATCTTCAAAAATAAATGTCTTTTTTGGGTCAAATCCCATAGCAATTAAATCTAAAATATTATCCTGAGAATATTCTAATGATTTTTCAAAAGACAAGTCTCTTTTTACATAAAATTTTTCATCATCAGATATTGGGATAAAAACTTCACAACCAAAAGTTTCTTGAAGACTTTTAGCAACTAAAAATGGAACTAAATGACCAAGATGCATTTTTTCTGAAGGCCCGCGCCCGGTAATAACTGAGACTCTTTTTCCTTTTTTTGCATCATCAAGCCATTTGTCAAAATCTCTATGTGAAAAATAAATTTTTCTTCTTATTAATGGGTGAGTGCTCTGCAGTTTTTTATAAATCTCATCTGAAATTTTTGAAGTTCCAAATTCTTTTATTAATTTATCATAATTAATATCACCCTGAACTTCCCAAGGCGTTACTTTATTTTCAGCCATAGATGGATTATGTTTATTAGATTTATAAAAGTTGTCTTGTAATTTATTCTTCATCATCCTTACATAAATTCTCCAAATTCTTTATTAGTATTTTGCCCTTATTTGAGGAATTCCATTCTTCCTCTATTTTTGTTATTTGTTTGCATATTTTAATTTTATCTTGATATGCCATAATTGAGCAACCTAACCTGACTACTTCACCAATTATTATTGGAGTTGGAAAATCTCCTGTTTGTATAGAATATACACATCCATAAATGTCTAGTATATTTGGAATAACTTTTCCACTAATAATAAATGCAGTTTTTGTTATTTTTGAAAGTCTTAAATATTCTTTAACTATAATTTTTTCTGTTACAAATTCGCGATAGAAATTTTCTTCAGCTTGATATTCTCTTAAAGTTTTTGTTCCGAGAAAATATTCTGCAATATTCTCGATGGTTAATTTCATATTTTAAGTGCTGAAAGGACAATTAATAAATTTATTTGTGGCGTATGATTTTAGAGAAATCTTTAAATATGTCCATTTTCTTTATTGAGTATGAATAAAAAGAGTGGGATAATAGTTTTAACGTTGATTGTTGGAATATTTGTTTCTTCATTTGTTTCTGCAGATGTATTTTTGTCAAAACAACCTGAAAATACATATAATATTGGAGATACTCTTTCAGTGATTCTTAATTCTGATGGATCTGAGGGATGGGCTGGTGCTGATCTTTATTGCAATAATCAGTCTAAGATGCTTTATTTCCATTATTTAACTTCTGATGAATTAAGTGTTAATATTAATGTTCCTTTATCAAAGGAGTTCTTAGGTGGTATGATTGGAAGTTGTTATTTGTCAGTAAAGTTCAATGGCCAGACAAAAACCAGTTTTCCATTTACATTAAATAATAATATCGATATTGGTTTAACTTTCAGCGGAAATAGCTTTAAACCTGATGAATCTATAACCTTTAGTGGTACAGCTAAAAAATCAAATGGTAAATTGTTTAATGGATTCGCAAGTTTAAAATTTGAGGGAATTGATTTAGAAGTAATTGTGCCTATTAGTAATGATCAATTCTCAGGAAATTTAACAATACCTTCAAATGTTGCTGCAGGGACTTATAGAGTTATTATCAATGCAAATGAAAAAGATGATAAGGGAGAGATAATTAACTTTGGAAATATTGAAGATAGCATAACAATCCTCCAAAAGCCAACAAAATTAAGTTTAGAAGCACCAAGCAGTTTTTACCCTGGTAATGAATCTTTATTTAAGAGTATCTTATATGATCAGACAGATCAAAAAATAGAAAAGGCGAGTGTTTCTTATCAATTAATAGATGTTAATGGAAATGAAGTCTTGAGCAAGTTATCAACTACTGGTGAAGCAAATTATTTTATACCTGAAAAAAATGCTCCTTTTGGATATTGGAATTTAACTGCTGTTTCAGAAGAAATTTCTGTTCAACAAAAAATATATGTTGAAAAAAATATGGAAGCAACTTTTCAGTTGATTAATGGGACTTTAATAATCCAAAGTATTGGTAATGTTCCATATAATAAAAGTATTGAGATAATGATTGGCAATGAAACTAAGGTGAAACATCTTAATTTGGCTCCAGGAGATAGTGTTCATTTTGAGTTGACTGCTCCTGATGGAGAATATGAAATTAAAATAAGTGATGGAGATAAAAGCGAATTATGGGATGGAGTTTCTTTAACGGGGGCTGCTGTTTCTCTTGATGGAAGCGGAAAAAAACGACCTGTAGGATTATTCAGCAAAAATTGGTTAGTCTGGATATTTATAATTGGTATATTGGGATTATTTATCTTTGCAACTTCAAGAAAAATAATTAACAAAAATGTTTCTATTAATTCAAAAAATAATCCAAAACCTGTAAAACCTCTTGATGAAAATAAAGGCGGTGTTGTTAAGGTTATTCCTGGAAAAGATAATAAACCAGTTATTGAATCTGATTCTGGTTTTGCACAGCATTCTACTGTAATTGATGGATCAAAACAAAGGTCAACTTTAATGGCTCTTAAACTGAAAAATAATCAAGAACTAAAAAATGATAAGTCGAGTGCTCAGGAAGTATTGAAGGGAATTGAAAGAGAAATTATTGAAATGCATGGAAGAGTCTATAAAAATGAAGATTTTATTATTGGGATTTTTACACCGATGGTTACAAAGAATTTTGAAAATGATATGAGTGCTGTAAGATGTTCAAAATTAGTATTAAAAAAATTAAAGGATTATAATTTTAAATTCAGTCAGAAGATTGAATTTGGAATAGCAGTTAATTCTGGAGATATTATTGCAAAGAAAGATTCTGGAAAGCTGTTGTTTACTGCAATTGGAAATACTTTATCAGATGCAAAAAAAATAGCTGAAATTGCTAAAAATGATATTTTATTGAGTGAAGAAACTCATAAGAAAGTTATGTCTCAGGTTAAAACAACTTTAAATAGCGGAAGTGGTGCATTTAAAACTTATATTATAACTGATGTTGTTGACAGAGAGAGCAATTCTAAATTTATTGAATCTTTTTTGCAGAGAAATCAGGATTTCAAAACTCTTAGAAATATGAGGCTTGGAAGATTAGAAAAAGAAGATTCTCAGAATTCATTGAATAAGCCTGAAGAAAAGCCAAAGGGATTTGACCTTGATGAGTGGAAGAAATAAAATTGTAAAAAAGTTCTTAATGTATTTTATAAGTTATGTTAATTCCTATTTATTATTTAGGGAGTTAGGGGTTTTATGTCCCTAACTCTCTAGGTCTTTATATTACACTTATAGAATTCGAAATAAAAATGTTATTATCTTTTGAGATACTGCTTTTTTCTTTTCCATTAAACCAAAATACTTTTCTAAATTCACTGATTAGTTCTCTATCAATATTCAGATCTTCCATTTTTCCTTGAATTAACCGTGCAAAACATGCAGGGCAAACTTCAAGATTTCTCTTTTCACATGAAATACATATTATTCCTTTATTATCTTCTGGATTTTTTTCTATTAGTGAATTTATGTATTTATTCAGCTCTTTTAGCTTTTTTGATTTAAGTGCTTGATCTTTTACATACATCCATGTAGACATTGACTCAGAAAGGCAGTTTTGACACATCTGAGTATGAATCTTTTCTTTGCATATTAAACATGTATTTATTAGAGATTTTTTAATCATTTTTAAGATGTACAAGTTATAAGAAAAATCTTATAGCTTAGTAGAATTTAAATGATGTATAGACCATGCTACAAGATTTCCCGTTCCCGGGATTAATTCTTCTTGCGTTATGTTCTATATTCATAAAATATTAATATGATTATAGTTTAAATATATTTCTATAGTCTTAATTATTAGAATTTATTATTTATTTTTTAAGCTTTTTAATAAAGGATTCATTTTTTCTTTTAATGAAATGTATGGGGTAATTTCATTGATATATAACAGGGGATTGTATTTAATTGGTGCAGTCGAATTTCTAACTTCTTTTATTTTTGGAAGCATGATAATTAATATTATTATTCTTACAATTCCAGATAAAACAAATATAAATAATAAAATATTGATGAATGAGAAATGAACATATTGGGCAAATAGGCCTCCTAATGTAGCACCGATAAAAACACCAACTCCATTTAAAACATTATAATATGCAACTACAATTCCTCTTCTTTGAACTGTTACTGCATCATAAATAAAATTTGAAGCTCCAAGATTAAATGCTGCCCATCCAATACCTGAAATTAATTGTGGAACAAAAATTAAGTATAATGGGTTTTTTGAAAACAACCAAAAGAAAGAAGTAGCTGCAATGAAAAATCCACCAATTCTCAATAGTTCTCTATTTCCGTATTTGTCTGCAAATTTTCCCCATACTGGAATAAAAATTAGTGAAAAAACTCCTGGCGCAAGATTGACTGCTGTGAACCATAACGGATTGAAATTAAGATCTTTCCACATATAAACTGCAAAAAATGGGCCTGCAATGTTTACACTTAAAGTTATAAGTGCAACAAATATTGCAAATCTACCAAAATTATTTGACGGAGCTTTTTTAATGAAATCGAAAAATGAAAAATAATATTCTTTTTCAAGTTTCATTTCTGAAACATAATGTTTGTTTAGAAGATAAGCAGATATATATCTTGCAACTGCAGAAATTGCAAATAATAGCATAAAACCGTAAATAATAATTCCCCATTCTTTTGTATAAAAAAGCCAGATTCCTGCGAAAATTGCTGCAAATGTTGATACTAAACCTGAAATTCTGCTTCTTTTTGAGAAGTATTTCCCTCTGATTCCCTGAGGAACTGCATCACCCATTAACGAAAACCATGCTGGGCCTCCTAATGAACCTGATAGGGCATATAAAATATACGAGAGAATAAACAGGGGTATGAGATAAAATGTCTTTCCGTATTTTAAGAAAATAAATCCGAGTGATAAAAGAATAAGCCACATTGAAGCTTGGAGTATAACTGAAAAAACAACTATCTTCTTCCTCGAGTTTTTTTCAATTAGCTTACTTCCAAATATTTGAGAAATAGGACCCAACATCCCAGTTAAGCTTGTTAGTAGGCCTATTTGAGCGTTATTAGCCCCTAATTCAAGTGCATAAGGGGTTATGTAGGATTCTCCAGCACCACTCATTACAGAAGCTGATGCTCCTTCTTTTATTGATAAACTTCTTGTTTTCGCTTTTTCTTCATCTGTCAACTCGGTTTTTAATTTTTTGTCTTCTGGTTTAATTTCTTCTTTCATTTTATTAATACAATATGCCTATTTTTAAATTTGTTTTGTTTTACTAAAACTAATTTTTTTCAAATAGATTTGCTTTCGACAGCTTTATTAACTTTAAATAAGGTTTTATTCTTAAATTAAGCGAAATGGAAAATTTAAAAGATAATTCAAATAACAAATTTATATGCAAATTGTGTGGCAGGGAATTTCCAAGCCAAGAGTCTTTAGATATGCATAATGAACATAAACACGGAATAAAAAATGTTTTAACAGAGAAAAAAGAACATTTTAAAGTAAAAAACAAAAAGTCAGGAAAGAAAATAATATTGATTGCGATAATAATCTTATTGGTTATTTTACTTGGAGGTTATTGGCTTGCAATCAGGGAAAATAATATGAATTATGATAATTTTGCTCAGTGTTTAAGTGAAAAGAATGCAACAATGTATGGTGCTTGCTGGTGTCCTCATTGTAAGGATGAAAAAAGTGCTTTTGGGGCAAGCTGGCAGTATGTAAATTATGTTGAATGTGCAGTAATTGAAAATAGTCAGTGTATTCCCGATGGAAAACAAACAAAACAATGCCAGGATGCAAATATTGAAGGATATCCAACTTGGGTTTTTAATAATGGGACAAGACTTGGAGGTTTTGTAAGTTTGAATGATCTTAGCAAGATGACTAATTGTACTTTGCCTTAGAAGGTATACTCAAAACATTTATAATATACTATTTTTACTTAACTATGTGAATTTAAATGGTTGCCTTGGAATTATTGTTTAATAAAATATTTGCATTATCACTCTTAGCAAGCCATATTTTTTTAATTGGACTTATTTTGGGTTTTTTTTATGTTAAATTTTTAAAAAAAGAGCTTCCTTTTTTTCTCCAGGAAATTTGGGAATTTATTGAAAATAATGCTTTGTTATTTGCTTTTTTAATGGCTTTATTCGGAACTGTTGGAAGTTTAATTTATTCAGAGGTTTTGAAACTACCTCCTTGCGATTTATGCTGGATACAGAGGATTATGATATATCCTCAGATTATAATACTTGGTGTTGCTTTATGGAAAAAACAAAAAGATATTTTTGATTATGTTATAGGATTAAATATAATTGGTATTATTTTTGCAGGATATCAATATATAATGCAAATGATAAGCTACAACGGTCCGTGCATAATAGGTGCAGGTACATGTTTTAACAGAGATGTTTTTGAGTTTGGATATATAACTATTCCTTTAATGTCCTTAACATTAATGGTTTATTTAATAATATTAACTTATATTTGCAAGAATAGAAAGATTAAAGAAAAAATTACACTTGAAGGTGTAGAAAAGATTGAAGAAGTTGCTTAAAACGGTTTTTCTCCGCCAATACAGTAATGGCACATATTTTCAAGTGAAAGACCGGATTTATTATATGCCCTTTCCATTCCCTGTTTTGATAAATATAAAATTGGCATCTTAACTTCATTGCTTATTTCTTCTGTTGTTTTATTTCTTCTTTCTTTTTCATTTCTTGCTATAAAACTGTCATCTTTTGGCATGTCAACACCATATTCACAACCTCTTTCTATACCATCTTCACCAATTATTCCAATAGGCGGAGTATAACTAATAAAAAAAGCCTTTTTAACTCCTGCTTGTTCATATAATAATTTTCTTGCCTGTCTGATGTTTGTCCCTCTAACAATGCTATCATCAATTACAACAACTGTTTTCTCTTTAAGTTTCCTAACTGCATTTGGAGTTAGGTTAAGATTTTTTTCAATTGAATTTTTTCTTTCATCGTGATTTGGACCTTGAAATGCTCTTTCATCTCTCATTTTGTAGAAAATATCTAAAAAAGGTATTCCAGTTAATGAAGAAAATCCCCTTGCTGCAGGCTCTGGGCATCTTGGAAGATAACCAACAAAATCTATTTTTTCATTTCCATATTTTTCCATAAATTCTTCTCCTAATTCTTCTCCAAGTACAAATCTAAGATTATTTACACTCACTCCTTGTATTGTAGATTCATGGTGGGCCAGATAATTAAAACAAAAAAAACATAGATTTGGTTCAGGAGGTATATTATACCCTCTTCTATAACTACCATCAATATTAAAATAATACACACTTCCGGGTTTTATTTCTTCTATTGTTTTCCCATTATTTCTAAAAAATGCTCTGTCTTCTGATGCTACTTGATGTTTTCCATCTTTCCACCCGATTGAGCCAGGCTTTATTCCGGTTTTATCTCTTAACACTATTGCTTCTTCTCTTTTTTTATCTGCAATTATTGCTGTATAAGATCCAGGAATTTTATTAAGCATTTCTTCTTCCCCATATTTTAAATAATAATGTAAGAGTGCTTCAGAATCACAATTTGTCGTTAACTTGCTTTTATCAATATCTTTAAAATATCTTTCATTAACCTGACCATTATGAACAATTATTGCATCGCAATCTTCAATTATTATATGACTCCCTTTATTTGAAATATTTCCACCAACAACATGGGGATGTGCATCTAAAGGAGAATTTTCCTTTATTCCTTTTGTAGGATATCTTACATGGCCTATAAAAAAATGATAGTGATTTTCAGTAGGAAATAATTTATACATATCATTGATATCAAAACTAGTCACATTACCTACCCATTTTACCACATCAATTCTTCCTTCTCCAACTCCAGCTATTCCTGCTCCGCCTCTTCCCCTATGCTGCAAAAATTTTCCCATTTTATATCCATCGTCTAAAGAATGTGCAAGATATATACCGCATTTATCATCAATTATTTCACCCATTTTAATCAATATAGAAGAAAAAAATTAATTTATATAGATATGTATAATCAAATTTTATGTTTCATCAATAAGTATATTTAAAAATAATTAATACCTATCCGCTTTACTTATATTTATTATTGATAACATTTATAAATGTAATTAACTATAGTTAAGTAATATGGTTAAAGAAATATATTTAGATAATGCAGCAACGACGAAAATTGATGAAAAAGTCCTGAAAGAAATGCTCCCTTATTTAAAAAATAAATATGGTAATGCTTCATCAATATATGATAAAGGTGTCGAAGCAATGAAAGTAGTTGATGATTCTAGAAAGATAGTTGCAGATTCAATAAATGCTGCTTCTGAGGAGATAATATTTACATCAGGCGGAACAGAATCAAATAATTTTGCATTAAAAGGAATTGTAATGGCAAATCCTGAAAAGAAACATATAATCACTACAAAGATCGAACATCCATCTATACTTAATACTTGTGAATTTCTTAAGAGTATGGAAATTAAAATTGATTATCTAACTGTAAATGAAGAAGGATTAATTAATATCAATGAATTAAAAAGTTTGATTAATAAAAATACCCTTCTTGTTTCTATTATTCATGGCAATAATGAAATTGGTACAATACAAGATATTCAAGAAATTGGGAAAATTTGCAGAGACAGAGGGGTTTATTTGCATGTTGATGCCTGTCAAAGTTTTATGAAAATAAAAATTGATGTTAAAAAAATGAATATTGACTTGATGACTTTAAATGCCCATAAAATTCATGGGCCTAAAGGTGTGGGAGTATTATTTATTAGAAAAGGAATTAAAATTATCCCGCTTTTTCATGGCGGAGGCCAGGAAAAGAATATTCGTGGAGGAACAGAGAATGTTGCAGGAATTGTTGGTTTTGCAAAAGCAGTCAGTTTGTATAATAATAAAGATATTGAAAAAATGAAAAGACTAAGAGATGAGGCAATTAAAGAATTATTGAATATTCCTAAAACTTATTTAAACGGGCCAGTGGGAGATAAGAGATTATCTAATAATATTAATATTCGATTTGATGGGATTGAAGGAGAGTCTATACTGGGGCTTCTTAATGAAAAAGGAATTTATGTATCAACTGGAAGTGCTTGTTCTTCAAAAAATCTCAAACCAAGCCATGTTCTTCTTGCAATTGGTTTAAAACCTGAAAATGCTCATGGAAGCATAAGAATTTCATTAAGTAAGTATACAACTGATAATGAGATTAAAGAATTAATAAAGAATATGTATTTAATTGTTAAAAAATTAAGGAATATGTCCCCTTTTTGGGAGAATGAGAAATGAATTATAGTAAAAAAGTTATGTCTCACTTTACTAAGCCTAAAAATATGGGTGAAATAAAAAATGCAGATGGTATTGGAAAAGTTGGAAATCCGGTTTGTGGAGATGTTATGTGGATTTATATTAAAGTTGGAAATAAATTAATAAATGGTGAGAAAAAAGAATTTATTAAAGACATTAAATTTAAGACAATGGGTTGTGCTGCAGCAGTTGCAACTTCTTCTATGGTAACTGAATTAGCAAAAGGTAAAAGTCTTGAAGATGCATTAAAAATAACAAGAAATGATGTTGCTGATTCTCTCGAAGGATTGCCTCCTTTAAAGATGCATTGTTCTAATCTAGCTGCCGAAGGTTTGGTTTCTGCTATAAGAGATTATAAGAAAAAGAAAGGGTAAAACTAATTTATGGCTATGGATTATATAATTTAAAAATAGGATATTTTAAATACCCATTAAATAAATTAAAATCATGAAAAATAAGAAGAAATTTAGTATTTCAGCAATAATCTTAATTGTTTTATTAGCACTTAGGTTTATTTCACAAATTTTTGCGGTTTTTTTATTAGTGAACGTAAATATTAATTCAACTATAATATTAATTATTGGGATTTTTAGTTTACTTATCTTATTTTATGGTATAGCCCTAGTTGGAGTTATAAATAAGACTCATTGGGGGATAAACTTTGCATTAGCTATAGCGATTATGGATATAATTTTTACTGGAATTTTAGATTTAATAATGGGAACCTTAGGCAATGCTTCTTCTATTGGAGCAATAGTTTTTGATTTAATCCTTATATTATTAGCTGGAAATATTGCTATAAGAATAAGGAAATCTTCTTAAGTTTTATAAAAAGACCTTTTGACTTAATCAACAAACTTAGAACTACCCAAACATTTAAAAGGATCCATTAGACTTTAAAATTATAACGTAAAATGAACACAACAGAAAGATCATTGGATTTTTATATAGGTAATTGTTTTGCTAATTTACATAATAATGAATTTGAATTCCCTAGTGAGCTCTTAGAGGTTTATGATAAGAGAGGTAATGGGGATTTTGTAAGTTATCAATGCTTTTTTTATCTTACTAAATATGGAAAAATAGTTGAAATGTTTGATCCTCAGGCTATAGTTCCAATTATAGATAAACATAACTATGCCGGACAGCTTATAGTTAGAAATCAGGATATAACTGTTCTGCCAAAGAATATTATCAAAGAATTGAGCTTAACTGATGGGGTAATTTTAGAAGGAGATCATCATTTAATAAATCTATGGAATCCAAGAGATTTTGCAAAATATGAAGCAGATAATGAGTCTAATTTTGAAAGAGTTATATCTACTTTTCTTCCTAAAAGATAAATTATTTTTCTTTTCTTAATTGCATTTTTATAATCTTACCAGAATTTGTCTTTGGTAATTCATTTCTAAACTCTATTGATTTTGGGTATGCATGTCCTGCATAATTTTCTTTTACAAAAAACATTAATTCTTCTTTTAATTTTTCTGTAGGGTAAAAGTTTTTGTTTAGTATAATAAAAGCTTTTATTATTTGGCCTTTTATTTTATCTGGAATACCTATAACTGCCGATTCTTTTACTGCTTTGTGCTTCAGAAGAATTGATTCAATTTCTATTGGTGAGACTCTTTCTCCTGAAGTTTTTATTATATCATCTTTTCTTCCTTTAAAGAAAAAATATCCTTCTTTATCCTTGAATGCAAGGTCATTTGTTTGAAATAAATTACTTTTAAAATAGGCATTATACATTTGTTTGTGCTTGTATATCCCAGTCATCATTGCAGGCCATTTTGGTTTTAAAACTATTGATTTATTTTTTATTAAAGCCTTAATTCCAGGTAGTGCTTTGCCCATGCTTCCTGGCTTTTTTCTTAATGCTCTCCAGTTTGCAATGACCATTGCTCCTGTTTCAGTCTGCCAATAAGTATCATTTATTTCTATTCCTAGATTTTTATAATAATTAAAAATTGATTCTGTGAGGGCTTCTCCTACACTGCAAATATTTCTTATATATTTTAAATGTGATTTTGAGAATTCTGATTTAAGCATTCTTAATGCTGTCGGAGCAGTATAAATAACTGAAATTTTATTTTTTAAAATAAATTTCAACCATTTTTTTGAATCAAAGTGGCTTTCATAAACATAAATTGAACATCCGATAGATAAGGGTGCTATAATTCCATAAACACTTCCAGTTATCCATCCGGGATGAGCAGTGCACCAATAATTATCATTTTCTTTTAAGTCTAAAACTAATCTTGCTGTAAAATCTTGTTGAACTATTGCATAGTGAGATATTTCAACTCCTGCAACTGGTGTTCCTGCTGTTGATGAAGTAAACATCATTATTGCGGTATCATTTTTGTCCTTTAAAATAGGATTAAATTTATCTGACATTTTATTAAATGTTGATTTATATTCTTCTGAATCAATAATTATAATCTTCAGATTTTTTGGTTTATGTTTTAATCTTTTGACAAGCTCTTTATTTGTTATTAAAACATCTGCATTTCCCTTATTTAGCCTTAATTCCAGACCATCTGTCTGAAAAGCTTCAAACAGCGGAGAAACTATGCTTCCTTGTTTGATTGATCCAAGAAAAGAATAATACATATCATAAATCTTTGGCAGAAAAATAAAAATTCTTGAGTTTATTTTAATTTTGTATTTATCTAGAGTATTTGCAAATTTATTTATATCATTTTCTAGTTGATTATATGAGATTACTTTTGTTTTTCCATTTTCATTTTCAAAGAATAAAGCTATATTGTTTTTACCTGCTGAATGCCTGTCAACACAGCTTTCAACTATATTCATTTTATTACCATGTATTACAATGTTTTTTTCTGCGTTTTTCCAGATATCCATTATGCCTCTTTTTGCGTTTATAGATATTTCAACTTAATAAAATATTTAAATATACTCTTTTCTATCTTATTAAATCAAATGAGGTTAAATATATTAATCGGGGGAAAAGCAGGGCAGGGAATTAATAAGATTTCTGAAATTGTTTCAAAAGTATTAGTTAAACAAGGGTATTTTATTTTTAACTATCGGGATTATCAATCATTAATAAGGGGCGGACATAATTTTAATATTTTATCAGTTTCAGACAAGTGGATCGGAAGCCATGAAAACAAAATTGATGGAATTGTTGCTTTTGATGAAAATACTTTAAGTATTCATAAAAGTAAATTGAAGAAAGATGGATTTATTATTAGCGCTACAGGATTTGAAAATTTTGGAAAAAATTTAAATCTAGCAATGAGTGGAGCTTTAGTTAAAGTTATTGGCTTGGATAAAAATATTTTATTTGAAGTAATAAAAAAAGAATTTGATAATAAAGAAGCTTTGGATGCTGCAGAAAAGGGTTTTGAAAGCCAGAAGACAAAATTTCAATTTAAAACATTAAATAATAAAATTGAAATTATGACTGGAAGTAATGGAGTATGCCAAGGAGCTGTTAATTCTGGGATTAATATTCATTTTTCTTATCCTATGACTCCTGCTACAGGAGTTTTACATGAATTAGCTTCAAGGCAAACAGATATTAAAAATTTAAAAGTATTTCAGCCTGAAAATGAAATTGCTGTTGCAAATGCTGCCTTGGGTGCAAGCTTTGCAGGAGCAAAAGTATTAATTGGTACAAGTGGCGGAGGATTTGATTTAATGACTGAAGCATTTAGCTTTCAAGGCATAAGTGAAATTCCTTTAGTTGTTTATCTTGCATCGCGACCAGGGCCTGGAACTGGAATACCTACATATACAAGTCAGGCTGATTTAGATGTTGCTTTGCGTTCAGGGCATGGAGAATTTCCAAGGATTGTTGTTGCTCCTGGAGATCCAATTGAATGTGTTGAAAATACAAATGAGTTATTTTATTTGTCTGAAAAGTTTGGGGCATTAGCTATAATTCTTTCTGATAAGCATTTGGCTGAAAGCGAATATAGCTTGAATAAGAAACCAAATAATACTTTGAAGGTTGAGATAAAAAGAAAACTTCCGGGACAAGGAATTGTTAAAGCAAATAGTTATGAACATGATGAAAAAGGCAATACAGTTGAAAATTCTGAAATTGCAAAAAAGAACGCTGATAAAAGGCTTGAAAAATATGAACAGATAAAAAAAGAATGTAAAAAATTTCAGATGATTAAAATTCACGGGAAAAAAGACAGCAAAAATTTAGTAATTGGATGGGGTTCAACAAAGGGGGCTATTATTGATTCAATTGATGAATTAGATTGTAAGTTTATGCAAGTAGTTTATATGAAACCAATGTCTGATGAAATAAGAAAAGAAATTGAAAAATCAAAAAAAGTTATATTAATTGAGGAAAATTCTACTGGCCAGTTGGGAAGACTAATTAGAGAGAAGACTGGAATTAAAATTGAAGAGAGGATCTTAAAATATGATGGTCTTCCATTTGCAAGCGATGAATTAAGGGAGGAGATAAAAAGGAGATTAAAATGACTGGAAAAGAAAAACTTTCAACAAATTATACGATAACTTGGTGTCCTGGATGTCCTAATTTTATTATTTTGGAATCTGTTAAAAAAGCTATTGGGAAACTTGTTGATGAGGGTGCAAAGCATGAAGATTTTGCAATGGTTACTGGAATAGGATGCAATTCAAAAATATTTGATTATATTAATATGTCTGGAATTTATGGTCTCCATGGAAGGGCTTTGCCAACTGCCTTTGGAATGAAATTTGCAAATCCCAAATTAAAAGTTATAGCTTTTGCAGGAGATGGGGATACTTATGCTGAAGGCATGGAGCATTTTATTCATCATTGCAGATATAATGCAGACATGACTTTAATTGTTCATGATAATCGGGCCTTTTCATTGACAACTGGGCAGGCAACTCCAACATCACAGCAGGGATATAAAACAAAATCAGAGCCCTTTGGAGAGGTTAATGAGCCGATAAATCCTATGAAATTAGCACTTTCTGCAGGAGCAACATTTGTGGCAAGATGCAGTGCAAAAGACCTTCAACACAGTGCAGATATTATTGAAAAAGCAATAAATCATAAAGGCTTCGCATTTATTGAGTTTGTCCAAAACTGTCTTATATTTAATCTTGCAGATAATATTGATAAAAATATCTATAAAATTAGTGATAATGGAGATGATATGGAAAGGGCAATGAAACTTGCAAATGAATGGGATTATAATTCTTTAAATGAAAAAGTTCCTATTGGAATATTTTATCAGGTTAAAAAACCAACATTTGAAGAAAGATATAACAAATTAAAAAATGGATAAAGAGAGTGTTGCAGTAGTTAAATGCAATAATTACAACCAGAAAAATGTTGATAATGCTGTTGAAGAGTCTTTAAGATTAATTGGTTTTTCTTTTAAACCTAAAATGAAGGTTTTAATTAAACCAAATATTATTGGAAGTTATCCAAAAAATCAAGACGCAATTACTACACATCCTTCTGTGATAAAGGCAGTATGTAAAATTTTGAAAAAAAATAAATGTAAGATATATATTGGCGATTCTCCGTTTATGAATTCTGCTCTTTCATTTAAAAATTCTGGTATTGAGAAAATAGCTGATGAATATGGTGAAATGGTGATTTTTGAAAAACAGAGTATGATTAGAGTTTATGATAAACATGCTAAAATTCTAAAAAATTTTATGTTGGCTAAACTAGTAAAAGATGTTGATTTGATTATTGATATGCCTAAATTAAAAACTCATATGCTGACAAAATATACAGGGGCTGTGAAAAATCTTTATGGGTGTCTGCCTGGGGGCGTGAAACAAAGGATTCATAAAAAAGCCAAAGGTGATGAAAAATTCTCTAAAGTTTTAGTTGATATTTATCAGAATATAAAACCCGAATTAACAATTATGGATGCAGTGATTGGTATGGAAGGAGAAGGACCTACATCAGGTATTCCTAAAAAAACTGGATATATTTTGTCTTCGAAAAATGCAATTGCTTTGGATATTGCTGCTTCTGAAATGATTGGACTGAAAAAAGGCGAGATTAATGTAATTAATGAGGCTATAAGGAGAAAATTATACCCGAGTTATGATTTTAAATTATTAGGCATTAAGAAGTTACCTAATCTAAAATTTAAAATTCCAAATACTGAGAAAAAAGCTCAGAATATGATGAATAAAATGTTTATTGAAAAACCAATTATTGTTGATAAATTGAAATGTACTAAATGTGGGACTTGTGCTAAAAATTGTCCTGCAGGAGCAATAAGTTTAATTCCATTTCCAAGTTTTGATAAGAAGAAATGTATCAGGTGTTTTTGTTGTATAGAAATATGTCCAAATCATGCTATTAGTGTGTAAGTTTTTGTTTGATAACATACTATATTTTTACCTAATTTAACATTGTTTAATAGATGATTAAATAAACAGTGTGATACCAGTTTGTAAATAAAGATAATTATCTCATAGGTAGATAAAATTTATTATAACAAATTTCATAACATTGTAAGCAAACTAAAACTGCCGAGCGCGGAGCGCGAGGTTATATAGATAAAACCTCAATAAACTTTATAAAACTGTTTTTAGTATTATAATTATGTATAAAGTTAAAGTTGATAAAGAGACATGTATTGGGTGTGGATTATGTTCTTCTATATGTGAAAAAGTTTTTGAAATGAAAGACGGGAAAGCTTATGTAAAAACTGCAAAAACAGATGAGAAATGTGCAAAAGAAGCTGAAGAAAGCTGTCCTGTAAATGCTATTAAACTTGAGAAGGCTTAGTTTTACTTAATAGAAATGGGCCCAGGAGGACTCGAACCCCCATCCTTTGCTCTGGAGGCAAACATTCTACCTTTGAACTATGGACCCTTATCCAATTAAGAAATTAGGGATTTATAAGTATAACTGAAATTTTTGCTTTCTTATAACTAATCCATTTTTTCTATCTGTTTTATTTCTTCATACGAGATTGAGCATCCTTTGTATTTTGCCCCATATAACATAGCATCTAACATATCTTTACTTGAATTTTTAATAAGATTTTTTTTGTATGCCACATAAATTAATTCTGTTGATCGAATAAAATTAATATTCTTGAATTGGTTTTTGTTTTCTAATTTAAGTTCTATTGGAGTATGTAATTTATCTTCCATTAATATTCTTAAATTTTCGGGTTTTTCAATTATCATTCTTGTGGTTCTTTCATCAATTGCAATTACATTATCAATCCCCTTGTCAAATAATGTTGAGCTTAAGGCTAAACATGATGCTTCTCCTGATTCAATTAGGTGAATTGGCCTTTTTTTTGTCTGAAGCATAGAATTTGAATAATTTAATATCTCTTTTGTCTTACTATCTATTTCTTTGTCTGAGATGTTTAATGAGTCTGGAAATTCAATTATTTTTTCATTTATTAAAGATTTAATCCTCATTGCTCCAAGCTTATATTTTTTTATCTGCATAGGCCTGATTACTGATTCATTTTCAACTTCGCGGGTTATTAGAAATTTTCCTGAAAATGTTTTTTTTAAATCTTTTAATATTTCAAGAAGAGAATTCATTGAAAGAGTTATTAAAACGCCTGAATCAAAAATTATTGCTTTCATTTAATCTCCTTCCAAAAGAAGCAAAATTTCTTGGCTTTCTTAAATCTATTATTTTCAGAAAAATTTTTTATTATAGTATTATTTTCTTCACTATAAAAATATATTAACTTAATCTTATATTTTTTTGCTAAAGATTCTACATGACCTATAAGTTTTGATCCAATTCCTTGTTTTCTAAAATCTTCTTTAACAATAAGATTTTCTATAAACAAATATTTTGCTTTTTTAAATATAATAATTAAGATAACGCCTGCAATTTCTTTATTAATTTCAGCTATATAAGTATTAAATATTGGACCTTCAATATATTCTTTTATATGGTATTTTTTATAATGAAGTTTATCATCTCCAGTTAAATTTGAAGAGCTGTTAAATAAATTAAGAATTTTTGTTAAATCTTTTTTTGCTGCCTTTCGTATTCTTATTTTCATTTAAATATCTCCATTGCGCGGGCGATTCTTGATTTAATGTCTTTAGTTATACTTAAAGGAGCATCAGCCATTCCGCCTTGACCGGTATATTCTGCGAGGTCCCATAATGAAATACCTAATAATTCTGCAGTCTTTCCCATTGAAAGACCATGCTCGTAGATCTTTGATGCTTTGTTAATTCTGGCTTTTTTGAAAACATCATCAATACTTTTTCTTAAATAATCTGGTAAAGTTGAAGTTCTTTTTGTCATCTCATTCATATAATCTTGAAATGCAGAGGGATCATTTTTTTTAAGAGAATCAATAAAGTTGTCTAACATGCCAATGGAATAGTTGAGATATTTTTCATAGTCTTTATCTGAATATAAATCTCTTTTTTCAATTAGTTTGCTTAATGTATAAACAATGACTGCTACAAGAACGTTATCTTGATCTTGTTCAATTGAAGCTGTATGGACTGTTTGATCACTTAAATTTTTTAATTCAAATATATTACTATTTTTTGCTGCTTTTTTTGCTTTTTGCAGAACTTCAATGACATGATCTCCCTCTTTCATAGAGATATTAATATTTGGGATTTTATAAATTTATTTAAAATTTGTTAATATCCTCTTATCCTTCTTAACTTTTCATTAACTCCTTCTTTTTTATCTCTGTCTCCTGGGCGATATTTTAAATCAGAATTATAATGAGGACTAGAATTGTCTTCTTCATTAATTCTTGTGCTTCTTAAATAAGAAGCAGTTGGTTGATTGACTGTTTTAGGTTCTTCTAATTGAGTTTCAGGAATTGTCTCATGAGGTTGTTCTAATGGGAGATTGTTAGAATCTTGACTTTCTTGAGACTCAAGTACTGGTTCATCTGCAGTAACTTCATTTTCTAAATTTTGGTAAGGTTCATATTCAACTTTATTATTTTCATTAGTTGAATAGCTTGTCATATCTGATCCTGTAGAATTATACTGTACATAAGGTATTGGGACGTTTAAGTTTCTTGAGTCTTTAGCCTTTACACTTGGACTAAGAAAATAACATCCTCCAATAAAAAGTGCTCCTAAAACAACTGTAATGAGACATCCTACTGCAAAAATATCTTCACTACTATCTGAACTTGAATCTCCTGAATATCCTGAGTAACTGCTACTGCTTCCAGAATATGGTGAACTTTCTGAGATTCCACTGTTTGATTTAGAACTATTGCTCTCTGAATTAACATGACCTCTAGAATTATCCTCGTTTCTGGAATCATTTTTTCCTGTATTACTCCAAGTATGATATCTTTCACCGTTTGAGGCATATCTTTCATTAGCTCCATAGCTATATCCTTTACTGTAAGAAGTGTTATGGTCTGAAAGACCATGTGCAAAATCATCTAGAGCTCCTCCTCTCTGGCCCTCACGAACTCCTAATTCATATTCTTTATCTTCATGTTCTGTCATAAAATTATGAAAAAGTTTAGTATTTAAATGTTAGTTTGCAACGATATATTTTATATAAATTAAATTTATTAACCTGCTTTATCTCATTTATTTATGGATATAATACTCGATACAAATTTTCTGGTGACATGTGCGAAACAGAAAATTGATTTATTTGAACAAATCAAAGATTTATTAGGTAATGTGAAATTTATAGTTCCAGAGCAGGTTGTTGCTGAATTAGAAAGTTTATCAGAGGATAAAAAATTAAAAATTAAAGAAAGAGAAGCAGCTAAATTGTCTGTTGATTTAATAAAAAATAATTTTGTTATTATAATTGATTTGAAAGTAAAAAATACAGATGCAGGAATTGTCAAATATGCCAATGAAAATAATATTTACATAGCTACTTTAGATAGAGAGCTAAAGAATAAAATTAAGAATCCAAGGGTTAGATTTTTGACAATAAGGCAGAAAAAGCGAATTGCTGAGATTTGAGGCTACTGAAAAACTTTATAAACCTACTTTCATCATTTTTAATGAGTAAAAATGTTCTATTTAATTGACGTTGAGGATTATATAAGAGTTGAACCAAAATTATTTGGTCTTCCTACTCGAGAAGCTGTTGAACAGCAATTAAAAGAAACTTATGCTGATCATTTTGATAAGGAATTAGGGTCAGTTATTGCTGTTGCAGAAGTTACTGAAATTGAAGAAGGGATAATCATACCTGGTGACGGAGCAGCGTATTATAAATCAAATTTTAAACTTGTTGTTTGGAAGCCTGATATGCAAGAGCTTGTTTTTGGATCTATAAGTGAAATAACTAATTTTGGAGCATTTATTGATTTAGGAGCAATGCAGGGAATGATTCATATAAGCCAAACAATGGATGATTATGTTAGTTTTAGTAAGACGAATACTCTAGTTGGAAAATCTGGAAAAAAGAGTCTTAAAAAAGGCGATAATTGTATTGCAAGAGTTGTTGCAATAAGCTATAAGCTTGGAGAGCCTAAAATTGGTCTTACAATGAGACAGCCAGGTTTAGGAAAAATTGAATGGATTGAAGAAGAAAAAAGACAGCAAAAAAAAGCTCAAAAAGATCAGGAAAAATTTGCTGAAAAAGCAACTAAATCAAAGAAAAAATAAAAATGGAAAATACTAATATTTGTGCTGGAAATGATGTGGAAAAAATTATAAGAACTAATAGTATTCCTGTAAGATTTGCAGTTTATGATAATAGGGGTGAATTATTAGGATATAAAGCGAATAATGCTTGGAATTTAGAGTCAGAGTATTTTAATATACATTGTTTTAGTGGAACAAGAGAAATAAGAGATTCATTAAATAATTTTGTTAATACTTTAAATAATTCGGGGCATTGGCATATTTGCGGAGAAAGAATTAGTTCCATAAGTGAATTATACGTTGTTATTGAAGAAATTGATGAATCTGAACATTTTGTAGACGGATTGGCTGGTTATTATATTAGACGAAAAAGTGAGGGTAAAAAATTTGAGTCAATAAAATAAAAATGGAAGATAATGAAAATATAAAAGAAAAAAGAAAAGAAGAAAAGCTTGAGAAAATACAACTTGAAAAGCTTAGAGGCAGAGTTATAATCATAAATCCGCAAGAATCTGAGTTTGCAAAAAAATTAGGTTTAACTAAAAAAGCTGATTATACCCAGAAAAAACAATAAAATGGAAATACTACAAAATAAAAAAAATAACTTGCTCCATAGAGAAGAGGTAGTTATATCTTTAGAAAGTAAATCAACTCCCTCAAAAAATGAAGTAATAAAAGAAGTCTCTGAAAAAATGAAAAAGCCTGCTGAAAATATTGTCATTGAAAAAATTGATGGAAAGTATGGTGAGAGAAAAGTTAAAATTTATGCAAAAATTTATGATGAATTAAAATTTCGGGATAAATTTGAAACCATTCCAAGAAAAATAAAAAAGAAAATTGCTGAAGAAGCTAAAAAAGCTGCAGAAGCTGCTAAAGTTGCGGTGCCTGCAGAAGGAGCATAAAAATGGCAAAAAAAACTGGCGGAAAAGAAGGGAAAAAACCACATAAAAATAAACCAACAAGCAAAAAATATTCAAAATATGTTATTTCAGGAAATACTATAAAAAAAGCAAAAAGCTGTCCAAGATGTGGCCCTGGAATATTTTTGATGGATGCACATAATAGGTTATACTGTGGAAGTTGTCATTATACAGAATTCAAGGAAAAGAAATAATTTTCAAATACATAAATCTTTAAATATGTATTTTTATCTTTTATTTAATGATGAATAAAGGATTGTTATTTTTATTAATATTATTTAGTGCTATCTTTGCAGTTAATTTTGCTAATGCTTCTATACCTGACTGTCATGAATCCTGGGTATGTGATGACTGGAGTTCTTGTTATCATGGAGAAACTGAAAGAGTTTGTTGGGATGAAAATCACTGTGGGACATTAAATAATATGCCTGAGAAAAGAAGATCCTGCAGTTATTGTAGTTCTTGCGATTCTAATGATTATTCGAGAAGCTGTTCAATTTCAGACAGATATTATTATGATAATTATGAAGCTGAATTAATGAATTATTATCAAGATAAATATCAAGCTACTCAACCACAGATTCAAAATCCACAACAACCAATACAGGTTATAAATGTTCAGTATCCTGAAGATAATAGAAAAATGAATGATAATGGAAGAGAATGGGATATTAACGGATGGATGATTGGGGTAATTTTACTTGGGTTATTAGTTTTAATTGCTCTTATTCTAATTGTTGTTGTAGCCCTAAGAAGATAATTAATTTTTAATATAAACGTGGAACCAGAATCTTTCATAATGATTAATGATAATGGTTAAATCCACTTAAAATTCTTATTTCTAATAAGTATTAATACACTCTCTAGTATATATATCTTTGTATTTTGAATAATTATTCAAACCCCGAGAAGAGGAAATTCAACGATCAAAAAGAGTGTTGAATTGCCTCTAATGGGGAAAAAGAGGTGATAAAATAATAATGGTTATTCAGTATTTAAATCTTTCGATTTTGTTACTTCTTTAAAATGACTATACCTAAATTACCTCTTGAATTGGTTATTTTTCTATTACCTCTGGATTTATAAATTCACCTGTGCTTCTTGAAATGAAAATATGGAGCAAAAAGAGAAGATAGGTCAGGAACAATTTCAACATTTTGTATTTAGTGATAACCTTTCATGGCAGGACATTATTTATGACCTCATTAACAGCGAGCAATTAGACCCTTGGGATATTAATCTAGCTTTGTTAGCTCAAAAATATTTAGAAAGAATAAGTGAGCTTGAAGAGGCAAATTTTGTACTCACAAGTAAGGTTCTAATGGTTGCTTCCCTATTACTTAGAATTAAGTCAGAGTTGCTCATTAACAAGTATATCAAGGATTTGGATGATATTTTATTCAGCCGAAAAGAAGAAGTCCAGGAGACCTTTAAGATTGAAGAATTTAACGAGGGCGAGGTCCCTCACTTATTTCCAAGAACTCCTTTACCTAGGTTTAAAAGAATTAGTATTACAGAACTAATGGCTGCATTAAATAAAGCTGTTGAAACTGAGACTAGACGAGTTGATAGGAGAAATTTTGAAAAAGAAGTTTATGAAAAAACTAAATTTTTCATGCCCAAAAAATCAGTTAATCTTGTCGAAAGAATTAAGATGGTTCATGAAAGGATTAAAAATGTTTTTCAAGCTCAAGAAAAAATAACTTTTAGTGATTTTGCGGGAAAGGAAAAAGAAGAAAGAATTAATACATTTATACCTCTTTTACACCTTGATACACAAAGCAAATTATGGCTTGAACAAGAAGGGCATTTAGATGAAATCTGGATTTTAAAAGAAAGAATTAAAAAATTTGAAGAAAACGATGAGAATGATATTATAACTGATAACATTTCAAGAGAATTTGAAGAAGGTCTTGAGAAAATTGAAGGGTTTGATGAAGAAGAAAGTGTTCAGGAAAAGTGAGTTTAGTTTATTATTTATTTGAGGTGTGTTATCAAACTTAATAGGATATAAAATATTTGGTTAGTTAAACTATCTAATTTAGAACAATAAAATATAAAAATGATTCAGATTATTTTTATTTATGATAAATTTAGATACTAAAGTATTATTATTTCGGTTACTTTGTAGAGAAGATTTTTCTAAAAATGGGTTAACATTTAAAGATTTGAGACATGTAAAACAGGCAATTCAGGAAAGACAAGAATTTGAAAAATTACTTATTTATCCTCAGATATCTACTCCAGATTTAAATTCTGCTATTGAACTACATTCAAAATATTTTTCTTGGCATGGAAATAAAATTGTTAGATCCCCTAACTCAGAAGAAGTTTATTCAGAGCGAAACAGATGTATGGTTCAGTTTAATTCAGATGAGGTTCCTCAAAATATTGCAGAAACAGTTTACGATGTGTTAAATAATCTTTCAGTGGGATCTTCAGTTTAAGGTTATTATTTGTAAATTTGGGTTGTAAAACTTTTTTAGACCCCTACTAGCAAAGAGAAGATCATTTTAAAATGGAATTTGTTGAGTATTAATAGCCTTTAATTTTATGGGAGTTATCCGTCTTTCAAAGTCTTGTTGAGCTTTTGCAAGTTCATTTCTTTTACTTTGAAATTGTTCATAAGTCTTTGGCACTACTTGACTACTTGGAAAAATATATCCTATAAATTTTGAGTTGTTATACCAATCTTCAAAACTTTGAACCTGACTAACTGTCCAAAGATCATCAACCTGTTGAGAATGCCAATGAAGAGCATTAGGAAAACCATCAAGCTGAGCTTTTAATCTTCTAAACTCAATATCTCTAGGAGTTATAAGTCTACATTTACATTTTTCAAATGTTTCTGTTCCCAAGACAGCATATTGATCATCATTAGGACTTCTAAAGACAGTATCATTTATCATAGCACCATCTTTAAGTAAATAAAAAGGAGGTTCTACAGGCATTCCAGTTTCTTTATCGAATCTTTCTAATTCAAACATTGGAATTAAGATACTCCATAGTTTAAAAAGATTTATTGTATCTAAAATAATATAAAAATAAAAACGCCGTCACCAGGAATCTAACTTGAGAATACTGAGGGAAGACCTCTTTTTATAAAACAATCTCAAAGTTTCCGAGCTCTTTTTTAAGAATATCAAATATTTTCTGATGGAATTTAATTTGGAGTTTTCCTCTTTGGTTTGCAACTGCTTTTTCAAATTCTTCTATTGTTGAATCTTCTAATTTATCTGTTATCTTTTTTACTTTTGTTCCTTGAATTAAAAATGATCCTAATTCAGTTATAACTAATTCTGCTTTTGAATCTTTGTTAAATATTATTTGCATTCTTGATTTGTCTATTGCAACTAGGTCACATCTCTGACCATAGTCGATTAGATGATTAATAAGAATTGCTGAATCTTTTCTTGCATTTTCAACATCATTTTTGTGAATCTTGCCTTTTTTGAATTCACCAATTGCTTTTTCAATGTCTTTTAAAGTCTGGAGCATCTTTGCAGGCATTTTTCCTTTTTTTACTAGTTCTTTATCAAAAATTTCTATTAATTGAGATTTTGATTTTTTACCAAATAGGTTTTCAAGAAGAGTAAAGACATCTTTTTCAATTTGCTCAACTGTTTTCTTTTGACTTACTTTTTCAATTTCTTCTCTTAATTTTTTTATTCTTTTAAGGAATTCATCTGCTTCTTTTATTAATCCTTCGATTTCAGAACCTTTTATTTCTTTAAGAGTTCCGTGTTCATATTCCTTAAAAAGTCTAACAACTTTTTCTAAAGTTAAAACATATTTTTTTTCAATTAGCTTTTCTTTGGTATAAAATATTTCTTCAAATACTTTTGGGGTTTCTTTATGTGTTGGTGTTGGAAGCCCATAAAGCATTAAGAGTGCTTGGCTTGGGTTTAATACACTGTAATATATGTCAATCATGACATCCATTAATCTTCTATTAACCATTTGTATTGCTTTATCTCCACTTGACATAAACATATCAATTGCTTCTGGAGATGGCTTTATTTTTCCCATTTTAAGAAGAAGTTTCCATGGGATAAATGTGCCCCTGTCATATAGCGGTACTCCATCACGGATAAAAGTAAACATTACTGGATGGGCATCTTTAACTGCTTCCCAGAAATCTGTTAAAAGATAAATTTGAGGTTCTAACTTGTTTTTTGCTCCTGAGATTGCTGCTGCATCTGCAAGATATTGATATATAATACTTCTTAATTTTTCTCTTAATTCTAATCTTGGCATACGTTTAACATCTGTGTCATCGATAATAATAAAAACATCAACATCTGAAGTTTTTGTTGCTGTGCCTCTTACTAATGAACCTGCAATGACATAACTGCTAACATATTTTTCAAATTTTCTTATTACAAGACTTTTATGCACTTCAGCAACTCTAAGTGCTCCTAATAACCCTTTATCATATAACGGGAATGACATTGCAATTGCAGAACTGAATTCATATCTTGAATCCATTAAAAAGTTCCAAATATCAACCGGAGTTATAATATGAAACCATAATTTTGGTTTTATGTCTCTTGTATATTCAACAATTTCTTTTTTTATCTTTGGTATTTCTTTGAATTTTTCTTCAGGAATTAGTAAAAGAATATGGACTCTTTTATCTTTTTTTTCAGATTCTGGTATATCTTCCTCTTCTTCTATTTTCGGTATTGATTGCGGGGGTAGAATCCCTATTGCAATTGTATATGAATATTTTTTAAGAATAAATTTTTTCACTTTTTCCAGTTCTTCTTTTCGCTTTTCCATTTCTTTTTTCATTTCTTCAGGCATTTCTGGAATTGCGTCTTTTGGAATATATTTTTCTGTATTGTTTATTTCTTTATTGAGATTTTTTTCTTCTGCCATTTTAGTATTACTATAATTTGATGATTTATAAAATGCGTGGTTTATAAACCTGCGGATTAGTATCAGAGAAGAAAAAGTACTTTTTTAGTTATTTACTTGTATTATTTCTTTAATAGTTTCCATAAACCAAAACCAATTAAAGCAGAAATTGAAACAATTATAGATACCCACGGATTCCACATAGCTGAAAATAAAACCATTAATGCAGCAATTATTGCAAATATTCCTTCTTCTTTATTTTTTTTCATTTTAAACTCTTGCAAAAATAATCATATAATTATTTCCATATTTTTTTGCGCATTTTGGACAATATGCATAATGAATATAATAATCTTTAGCAGTTTTTCCTTTTTTTGCTAAATACTCGTCTATTTCTTTTATAAATTTAGGAATTGAGTTATAAGAACCTGAAAAAACTTTACTGACAAATGTTCCTGAAATATTTGTATTATTGGCACCGGGAACATTTCCAGTTACAGAGAGATATATTTCTGATTTAAACACACTTGGGTCACGAAACAACACTAAGACTTCTTCTTTATTTGGAGAAACTTTTTTTGCTTCATATGCAAGATTCATCATTTTTGTTATCTTTTTCCCAATCATTGGGGGAAATGGCATATGAAATAAAGTTGGAATAGATTCTTTAATAAAATGTTTGTTTTCCCAGTTTTGAGTTTTTTCATCCCATTTTTGAGGATTAAATTTTGGACAACATTCCTTTTCCATAAGATTATTAGTTATTTTAATTTTATAAATATATGGCCCTGAAGAGAATCTAACCTAGAACCTCTTGCCGGTTCTAGTTATTCCAGCAAACAAAACCTAAGTTCTCTTCTTCGAATTCACTCCTAGGTTCGATTCTATAACTTAAAGATTATAAATGGCCCTGAAGAGAATCGAACTCCTGACTACTCGGCTTTTAGTATTTTTGACATTTAATCTCTATACCTGTAAACGAGTCGTTTTGCCACTAGACTACAGGGCCTTATTAATAATTATTATATCAAAGTGTTTTTAAACATTAGGTTTTTAGGATTCTTATGCGCTGCTAGTTTACCGGTAGAATTCGTCCTTGCCAAGGACGGGAACCGGGTTCAATTCCCGGGTGGCGCATGAATTTTATAATTACGTCCACTTCTCCCAAAAATTTAGTTTATATGTGCCCACATAGAATTACGGGCACTAATTAGAAAGATTTAAATAATCTGTGCCCGTATAAACAATATGGTATATACTGAAATAAAAGAGAAAAATGGGAAAAAATATTATTATAGAGTTATAAATATAAGAGAAGGTAAGAAATTCAAGAAAAAAAGAATTTATTTAGGCGTTAATCTAGAAAAAAAAGGATTAAAAACTAAAGAAGAAAATGCAGATAAAGAGCTTTCTATATTATCAAGTCTTCTATCAAAAGAAGAAATTAAAACCTTAAATAAAATAAAAGAAGATTTCCAAAAAGAGCCAAGAGCATCTCAAGAAAATAGATATGAATCATTTGTTTCTTTATTTACTTATGATTCAACTGCAATAGAAGGAAACACTTTAACTTTAGAAGAAACCTCTTTCTTACTATTTGAAAATATTGTTCCTAAATCAAAATCTTTGCGAGAAATTAATGAAACTCTTAATCATAAAAAAGCATTTGATAAAATGCTTGAGTATAAAGGAGATTTGACCAAAGAATTTATCTGTGAACTACATAAAATTGTTGTTGAAAATACATTAAGGGAAGAATTAAACGAGCAAGTTGGATGTTATAGAAATGTTCAAGTTTTTATCAGAGGCAGAGAATGGATGCCTCCTAAACCACAAGAAGTTTCAAATGAAATGAAGTCTCTTTTATCTTGGTACTCAAAAAATAAAGATAAACTTCATCCTTTGATTGTTGCTTCTTATTTCCATGTCGCTTTTGAAACAATTCATCCATTTGTTGATGGAAACGGAAGAACTGGAAGGTTACTGATGAATTTTATACTTTATAAAAATAAATACCCCATGATTAATATACCAAGTAAAACAAAATTTGATTATTATGAAGCACTAAATAAAGCTACAATTGATGGAGACCTTAGACCTTTTGTTGAATTAATGATTAAACTATTGCAAGAAAACAAAATAAGATATTAAATAATTCCCTGAGTAGACTCGGGTGGCGCATCCACCTATAATGTGATTTAGGAGAGAATTTAAAAAGAATAAATGTAGATACTGCTAGTAGAAATAAAGTTATAATAATCAGACTCCAACTAAAGCTTATTAATCTAATTATTATTTCCTCTTGAAAAATATTACTAATAAAAAATAGTATCAATCCAAAGTAGATTGTAAAAATACAAAATATTCAGTCTTTTTAAATAAAGTCTTTTTTGAATCATTAATCCAATTATTTCAGCAATAATAAAATCGATTAAATCATATTAAATATTAATAAACTGTATTTTTAATTTTTTTTATGAATAAATAAAACCACAAATTCTTTATATATCATGTTCCTAGGTTTTTTATGTTAAAAAAGAAATTAAAAAGTGTATGGGAGTATCTTATTAAATGGTATAAACAAGACCCTGATGAAAAGGCTGAAGAAGAGGAATTTGGAGAGTTTTTAGAAAAAGTAGAAAAAAGAATGGATAGGATAAAGGCAGCACAAAAAGCGGAAACTCATGAAGCAAGAGCACAAGTTGCTTTAATGTTTGAAAATGCTTATACTCAAAGAAAGATTGCAGAAGCAAATAAAAAATTACAGATTGCAACATGGATTCTTGCATTTGCCACAATTGCTCTTGTAGTAGGAGATGTTTATGGTTCTTCAGAGCTAAGTAGAACATTTCAAGTCGCTTTACAATTTATATTAGGGATATTAGTAATAGGTTTGGCTCTTGGAGTTATAAGAGGTATATGGAAGTTTATTAAATGGGTGTTAAAAAAATGAAGTTAAAATTTATCGCAAATCATATAATAAAATATTCAAATTTTGTTAAGAAAAGAGAAAAAATAAATAAGTCAGATAGGAATAATTAATATGGACAAAAATGAAAGAAAGGCTTTGCTTCTTTTAATTATGGTTGTAATTTTATTATGGGGCTATTTTTATCTAACAAATTGGATTGAAACTAATAAAATCTATAAATACGAACCACAATCATTTGATTTTAGTATTTGGATGCATACTAAAAATTTAAGTTGTATTGATTTCCATGATACTAGTATTGCATATTATAATGACCCAAAATGGTTTGAATCTGATTTTCAACTTAAATTACCTGAAAATAGTAAGAATGTTGTTACATTATTTATTACGGCGTTTCGGCATTGTCCTTTAAATGATTCTTACCTTGAATTAACAATATCTAATTTTTCTGGAGGAATATCTAAAATTCGTTATTATAATGAGAACCTAACTTCTATATCAAGAGAAAATGAAACAGTTAAAATTCATTTTTTAAATTCAACCTATTTAGGTTCTCAAACACTTTATCTTGGATTTTCAATAGATAAGGATTTTTATAATTATTATAGAATTACATCTGAATCTTTGGATAATTATAATATTAATATAAATATGTTTGATTTCAGTTTTAAGAATAATATCTGTGAGGGACTAGTAGCTGATGAGAGTTCTTTTATTATTTACGGTCCTAATTTTAGAAGCGATCCGTTAAGATATGGTATTTCAAAAAGATTTTATTTTACTAATACAAGTCAATTTACCCTTTATTTTAATGCAAAACCAAAAATTTGGTTTTTAATTCAAAAAATTTTAGACGCATTAGTTTTAGGAGTTATTGCTGGAATAATTTGTTCATTTCCATGGTTTAAATTAAAATCTATCATTAAAAAATTATATAAATCCATAAAACTATTCTTATTTATGCAAAAAAGAACTACTTTAAATATTATTTATTGGATCATTCTAATTATATTTTTAATACTTTTTTTTATCTTGTCAGGTATTCCAAGAATATTTTTGGGATTTTTAATGTTTGTATTGCTTATTTATTATGCAAGTATAACTATAAATTCATGGTCACATAAATTTTGGGAAGATATAGGTATTGCTTTGATAGGAGGATTAATAGTATCATTATTTAAAGATGTAGCAACTAATAATTTTAATAACCAAATAATTCCAATGTATATAATGGGTTTTGTTACTGGAATAGTCCTTTTATTTATGGGTGTTGTTGGACTCCAAGAAAATAAAAAAAGTAAAAATTCATGATTGAGTAGCAGTGGATTTCTATACACAAAGACAATCAAAGTTTAGCTCAATTCCCTTCCCCAAAATCACAAAATACCTGCTTACTCAGGATTTGTTTCTTTATCTCATAAAAGAAAATTTATTAATAACGAATTCCTAATTGATTTATGAAAGATTATTCAAAAGAGGTAAAAGAGCTCATAGAAAAATATAAGGTTAATGGAATAGTCTTTGGAAAAGATATAGACTTTATAATAAAAAGGATTAAATCAAGCAGGGAAAATATTGAGAAAGAGATATTTTTCTGTAAAAACTTATATCTTGTAGAAAAACAAGAAAAAGATAATGAAATTAGATATGTGTTATATTTTGTGTATAGTCATAGAAAGGGAAGGCAGTATGTTTTAACATTTAGAGATAATAATATAAGAATTATTACGGCTTTTCCACTTGGCAGAAGAACTATAAAGAAATACAGTAAAAAAGGTTTAAATATATGGGATAATTAAAATAACTATGGAAAAATATAATATAAATTATGATGCTGAAGATGATGTTTTATATATTCAGAATGCTGAAAAAGAAGTTGATGAAAGTGTGGAATTTTCTAAAGATATAATTCTTGATTTAGATAAAAAAGGTAATGTTATAGGAGTAGAAATTTTTTATGCTAGTGAATTCCTTGGCTTATTTAATAAAGATATAGATAAGAAATTCCTACAAAGTCTAAAGGAAGGGCATATTGAGTATAAAGACTTTAGAAATATATGGTTTATTGTTTTAGTATTAGAGTCAAAGGACAAAATAATTTCACAAGCTTTACCTCCACTTCAAAAATCTGAATATGTAAGTCCTTTAGTTGCTTCTAATTAGTTAATTTTTACCTCAATTCCCCTATTCAAAATCGCAAAATTCCCACTTAATTATACATACATTTCTTTTTCTTAACGTCTTTGGAAAGGTTTATAAATTTATAATTTACAAAATGACTGAAAAAAGAATTCTAATTGATGAAGCACGATCTTATGTAGCTAGCAAACCATTTGTAAATGGGGATTCTGGGTGTTTTGATTGGCTTGAATTTAATCCTCCAGTATTAGAAACACAAAAAACATTATTAGATCAAGTATCAAATTCTATGGCAAAGAAACAAGCAGATGGAATGAATAAGTTTCTTCCAGGATTGGGCTCGATGGTAAAATCCTCAAAAAATATTTATCCTTTATTTATTGAAGGATCTGCTAAAAACCCTGGAGAAATTGAGGAGTATTGGTTAACTAAAGTAGGTCTTGTTTTAACAGAACCATTTGGAGAACAATATTTTGAAAATGCACTATATTTACAAAATCCTGAACTTGCACAAAAAGCGTATATAGATTTTAGATTAAGGCAAAGACTTGCAACAAAACTTGTTCATAAGTATGGCCTGCTTTTTGAAAACTCGGATTTTGATAGTGGTTTAATTGTATGCACTCCTGAAATTCAAAATCTTTCTGAAATAGATAATCTACTTGCTTTTGGACTTAGTTATAATGAGATAATAAATTCTGATTTATTTATATCAAGAATTAGGGGTCTTGAAGCAGAAGTCGAGAGTCATTTAGATTTGTTTGATCAATTTTTAGAAAATCAGTTATAAATCATTATATAAGAGAGATATGATGAAATATCTGTTTACTAGAAGGTAATATTTTTACTTCAAAGTAGTAACAAAACGAAAGATTTAAATACTTTAGATCTTATAGGTTATAATGAAAGATTTGGTGAATGAAATAGATGAAAATTGTGAAAAAATAAGCATAGATAGTCAAAATGGTGCAACATTAGTTGGAAATTTTTTTGATTCTAATTCGGATAAAGGTATTATAATGTTTCCCGGAATAACTGAGCATAGGTCATCACTATACTCTTTTGCAGAAAGACTAAATCAAAATGGATTTAAGGTCTGGGCTTTTGACTTAAATTCTCAGGGAGAATCTACTGGTAATTGGGATATTGCACAGATGGAAGAAAGTATCTATTATATTCAAGAACACTTAAAAAAAAGATATGGTCTTAGGGGGATTGGTGCCTTTGGAAATAGCGCAGGGGGAATGGCGGTTGGACTTGCCTCTTCAAGAAAAGATTCTAATTTAGAATGTTTATGTTTAACAAGCACTCCTAGTTCAATAGATGTAGTTATTCCAAAAAAACTTTTAAAAATAGCTAGATATATTCCTCAGTCATTAGTGAAGGGCGCAGCAATTGGATTTGACAAATTTCAAACAGACTTATTGAAAAATGAGAACTATAGAAGATTGTCTCATTCTACATTTAAAATAGAAGAAGGTTATCAACCTTATGCTCAATTTGGAGCTTTGAAAATATTCAACTTAAATGAGATAGCTAAAAATGCACTTGATGCACCAAATTTATCTGATTATGCACAGAATATTAATCAACCGATATTATTAATTTATGGCGGTGAGGATAGTCTAAATGGAATTAAGAATTCTCAATTACCTAATCATATTCAGAGGTTATATGATTCTTTAAGAAGTAAAGATAAAAAATTAATTCTTGTTCCAGGAGCATCTCATGCATTAAATTCTCCTCCAATGAAAATGGATGATTGTCTAAATCAGGATCCAAAATATTTATGGGTAAAAGATGAAGTAAGCAATTATTTTAGTAAATATATGTTATAGTTTATATGCAAAATTATATAAATAAGATTGATTAATTAAATCTATGAAAGAGAAAAAGAGGAAGAATAAAAAATCTTTATGGACAGAAATTATTTTATTAAGTCTTTCAATCTTTTTGATATGGTCAATGAAAAATGAATTTTTAATAACTATTTCAATCATAGTCCTTTTTATAGCCTGTTTCTTTTTTGAATATCATAAGGGGGAATTAAGTTTACTTTTTATTGGAATAATTACTGGAATTATAATCGAATTGGGGGGTAGTCTAATTTATAAGCTACAATACTGGATAGTTGGATCATTTTTTGGAATTCCTTTGTGGTTACCTCTTCTTTGGGGATATGGTTTTATATTCATACGAAGAATAGGCAATATTGTAGTAAAAGATTAATATTCTAGTTAATAACAAATCAAATATATATTATTAATAAACGAGAAATAAAAAATCTTGATTGGTAGCACATATATTTTATTTTTTTACCACATAAATCTTTAAAAATTTAGGATGGTCTTTGTATTTGGTGATAAAATTAAATGAATGATAAACAACCAGTTTATGTGCTGCCTGAAAATGTTCAGAGGCTTCTGGGCCAGGACGCCCAGAGAAATAATATTCTTGCTGCAAGAATAGTTGCAGATACAGTTAAGACTACACTTGGACCAAAAGGAATGGATAAAATGCTTGTAGATAATTCTGGAAATATTATTGTAACAAATGATGGTGTAACAATTTTAGAGGAAATGGAAATTGAACATCCTGCTGCAAGAATGATGGTTGAAATTGCTAAAACACAGGAAAATGAAGTTGGAGATGGGACAACAACTGCAGTAATGCTTGCTGGAAAATTATTGGAAAATGCTGAAAAGCTGTTAGATAAAAGAATTCATCCTACTGTTATTACAAAAGGATATCAATTAGCTGCTGAAATGGCTATTGAAATTTTAAATTCAATAGCAACACGTGTGACAACTGAAGATGATAAAACTCTAAGACAGGTTGCGATAACTTCAATGACTGGCAAAAGTGTTGAAAGTGTTAAAGAAAGATTTGCAGATATTATTGTTAATGCTTTAAAGATGGTTGAGGATATGGGGAAAGTTGATTTAAATAATATTAAAATTGAAAAAGTAAAAGGCGACGGAATAAAAGATACAGAATTAATTTCAGGAATTGTTTTAGATAGTGAAAAGCTTAATATTGATATGCCTAAAAATGTTGATAATGCAAGAATTGCTCTTTTTGATTTTCCAATTGAATTGAAAAATCCTGAAATTGAAACTAAAATTAATATCTCCTCTCCAGAGCAATTACAAGGTTTTTTAGATTCTGAAGAGAGAATTTTAAAGGAGATGATAAATAAAATTAAAAAATCTGGAGCAAATGTAGTTATATGCCAGAAGGGAATTGATGATGTTGCTCAGTATTATCTAACTAAGAATAATATTTTTGCATGCAGGAGAGTTTCAAAAAGCGATATGGAAAAATTAGCAATGGCTACTGGAGGAAAAATAATAAGTAATTTAAATGATTTAACAAATGAAGATTTAGGAAGTGCAAAAAGTGTTGAAGAAATTAAAAAAGGAGATAATGTAATGACTTATGTTCGAGGATGTATAAATCCTAAGGCAATTACAATTTTAATAAGAGGCGGAAGCGATCATGTTATTGATGAAACAGAAAGGTCAATAAAAGACGGGATGGGAGATGTTGCATCTGTTTTAAGAGATGGAATGGTTGTTGCTGGCGGAGGAGCAATTGAAATTGAGTTATCAAAAAGAATTAAAGAATTTGCACAAAGTCTTTCTGGAAGAGAGCAACTTGCAGTTGAAGAATTTGCAAATTCTTTGGAGTCAATACCAGTTACATTGGCAGAAAATGCAGGATTAGATCCAATTGATATAATTACAGAATTAAAATCTGCTCATGATAATGGAAATAAAAATTTTGGGTTAAATTTATTTAAAGGAAAAGTTGAAGATACTTTCGAGGCAGGTATAATAGAGCCGTTGAAAATAAAAACCCAGGCAATAAGCTCGGCTTCTGAAGTTGCTACAATGATTTTAAGAATTGATGATGTTATTTCTTCTGGAAATAAAAAATCCGATCAAGCAAATTCTCTTAAAGATTATGAATGAGATATGTAGTAATTTGATATAATAATGTTTTTAAAACGAATCTTATTGATAATTTAATGGATTATCCAAATGCTGCTTTTCCTGTATCTAAATTAGAAGATGTATTTATTGAAACAATTTCTAGGAGAAATTTAGGAACTGGCAAAGAAGAAATATCTCAGAGAGTTGTTGGTAAATTGGATGGAAGTATTTTTTATGGTGATGAATTTTCTGAAATTAGCAATTTAAAATTGGAAAAGGCTCATACATTTTCAGAAGAAAAGTATGATGTTGCTTATGAAGCTGTTGATGGCCAAGGAAGAAAACTTTATATTATTGGCGATATAATTCTCTCATCAGAGAGAAATGGAACTGAATCAAATCCTATAAATTCTCTTGACGATGCTATTAGATGGTATAATGATATATAATCTTTGGATTAAAATACTCTTTTCATAATTTATTTGTTTTAAGAAAAGCTTTAAATAATATCTATTTGTTATTTAGTTATGACTGAGAAGGATAAAGTATCCGAGACAAAAGTTAAATGGAACGGATTATTTGATTTTAAAGAGGTTTACCAGTTTGCATATCGCTGGCTTGATGAAGAAGATTATTTTGTTGAGGAAAGAAAATATTCAGAAGAAGTTAGCGGTGAAGCAAAAAAAATTGAAATTAGCTGGGTTGCTTTAAAGAGGGTTTCTGATTATTTTAGATATGAACAAAAGTTGGCGTGGAGAATTATAGGGATGACAACTGTTGAAGTTGAAAAGAATGGTAAAAAAGTTAAAATGAATAAAGGTAGTTTTGAAATTAAAATTACTTCAACATTAATTAAAGATTGGGCATCAACCTGGGAAACAAGTCCATTTATGAAATTTTTGAGAGGAGTTTATGATAGGTTTATTGTTGAAGGAAGAATAAGAAATTATGAATTGAAGTGTTTCAAAGATGGAGAGGATATGGCTGAACAAATAAAAGCTTTCTTGACGATTGAAGGCATGAAATTTGGATAATTTTGTAAATTTTTGTTATAATTAAAGAGTAAAAATATAATCAAAATCTTTAAATATTGGTTTATCATATTTTTTTTATGATAAATGAAAAAAAGAGGATTATTTTATTTTTTTTGACTGCTTTGATATTTATTATTCCGTTAATTTCTGCCTTAGACATTACAGTTGCTAATACTCCGGTTGTTAATACTATAATAAACAACCAAGATAAACCATTAATTTTTAAATTTACAATAACTAATAATGGGGATGCTTCTAATTTTGAGATTTATACCTTTGAAAAATTTAAAATTGAACCTAGCAAATTTAATTTAAGTTATGGAGAAACTAAGACTATTGATTTTGAATTTTCTCCTATTGGTTCAATGAGAGAGAATTTAGGTTATATCACAATTCCTTATTATATTAAAGATGGATTAAATTTAAGAGGAGAAACATATGATGATAAACTTGTTGTTAAACTTATAAGTTTCAAAGACGCTTTTAATACAAACTCTGAAAATGTAAATTTAGACTCAAATTCTTTTAAAACTTATTTTTATAATGTTGAAGATGCAACTTATGAAAATATAGAAGTAATATTCTCCTCTGCTTTTATTGATGATTATAAACAAACATTGACTTTGAGACCTTATCAGAGGCAAGAGGTAGTTATTCCAATTAATAGCGATAAGATAAAAAAACTTGTTGCAGGAACTTATACTCTTACATCGACTATAACCTTAAATGGCGAGACAGAAGCAATACAATCTCCTGTGAAAATTCTTGAGCAATCTGGTCTATCAGTTAGTGAATCAAATGGCGGATTTATCATTAGAAAAATGACAATTGAAAAATTGAATGAGGGAAATGTTCCAACTGTTGCAGAAGTTACACTTTCAAAAGATATAGTTTCAAGGTTTTTTACAACTTTTTCTTTGAATCCAGACAGAATTGAAAGAAAAGGCTTTTTTGTTTATTATACCTGGCAAAAAGAATTAAGTCCGGATGAAAAATTGTCAGTTACATCAACTACAAATTGGACTTTTCCATTAATAATTATTATCCTTATTGGAGTTATTATTTTTATATTTAATATTTATCTTAAACAGGATGTTGTTATAAAGAAAAATGTTGGATTTGTTAAAACAAAGAATAATGAGTTTGCATTAAGAATAACTTTAAGAGTTAAAACAAGAAAGTTTGTTGAAAAAATTACTCTTTATGACAGACTTCCTGCAATGACAAAGCTTTATGAAAAGTTTGGCGAAGGCGGAGCACCAACTAAAATTGATTCAGAAAAAGGAAGGTTGCAATGGGAAATTCCAAGAATGGTTGAAGGAGAAGAAAGAGTATTTAGTTATATTATTTATTCAAAATTAAATGTTGTTGGCAAGTTTGAACTGCCTTCTGCTAATGCAGTTTATGAATTATCTGGTAAATTGCGTGATGCAAAGTCTAATCGCGCCTTTTTTATAAACGAACCTAAGCACCAGAATATTGAAGAATAAACTTTTTGATAGTAAACCATGAGCAATTAAAAATTGCCGAGCGCGGAGCGCGAGGCTGTATAAACAATAAAGGATTCATTACTTTCCAAAATTTCTTTTTCTATTTTCAAATTCTTTAATTGAATCTATTAAATCTTGTTCTGTAAATTCTGGCCACATTTTATCTAAAAATATCCATTCAGAATAGACTGACTGCCATGGAAGAAAATTTGATGTCCTTTTTTCACCACCTGTTCTTATTATTAATTCTGGTTCGTTTTTTAAATACAAATTATCTGTAATTGTATTTTCATTGACTTCTTTAATATTTTTTGAAATAATTTTTCTAACCGCCTCAGTTATTTCTTGTCTACCGCCGTATGCAATTGCAAAGTTAATTGTGAACTGATCGTAATTCTTTGTTTTTATTTCTAAATTCCTGCATAATTCTTGGAGATCTTCTGGCAAAATAGAAAGATTGCCTATAAAATTAATTTTAATTTTATTTTTTTCAATATTATTCATATCAAGATTTTTAAATTCGTGTCTGAAAATATTTAATAAATATTCTAATTCGTTTTTTGGTCGGTTTTTCAGATTTTCTATTGATAAACAGTATAATGTAAGTTCTTTTATTTCATATTTCGGTAAAAGATTTATAAGGTCTTCTACCTTTTTTGCACCATATTCGTGTCCTTTAACTGGGTTTGCCATTATTTTTTTTGCAAATCGTCTGTTTCCATCGAGAATAATTGCTATGTGTTTTAATGCCATTGTGTTTGTAAATAGTATGCGGGAGATATCTTTAAAAAGATTTGTTTATACTTAATTAAATCCCCTCATAGCTCAGTGGTTAGAGCGCCTGGCTGTAGTAAATAACTAAGGTGGATATTCCATTATGGATTAAGATGAAACCTGATCAGCATAAATCCGCAAGGATTTATTGGGCAGAACCCGGGAGATCCCCAGTTCAACTCTGGGTGGGGGGATTTTATGTTTTTTCTAAAATATTACAAAAAGCCTTAAAAAGTTTAATTATATTATTAATTTAAGAGGAGAAAAAAAGAGATAATGACATATCGACTAAGTCCAGTTGTAAATCAAATAATAACAGTTTTGAAAAAATATGGTCTTGAAATTAAAAGAATGAAAGGTGATCATATAATAATAAATCGGGTTGAAGGAATGCCCTCCTTAAGAAGACCAATAGTTTTAGTTAATGAAAAAAGATTAAGTAATGCTGTAAGGTTAAATTTATTTAGAGAATGTAAGGAAATAGGAATAAATGAAGAAGAGTTTGAAGGCATATTTTGACATTCATAAGACTTAAATAGATTATAACAGTTGAAGTAATATGGGATCAGAAAAAATAGAAATAGATATTGTAATTATACCTGAAGGCGAAGGCAAGGATAGGATTTATAGTATAAGCTCCATTCAATTTCCTAATGTAGTTACACAAGGGAATACTATTGAACAAGCAAGAATAAGATTAAAAGAAGCATTAGGATTATATTTTGAGGAAATGCCCCAAGAGAGAAAAATCTTAGTTAAATTAGATAAGGATAATAATATCCCTATGATCTCTCGTATGTTATTGTAACTTATCTTCTCTGAACACTTTCAGTTCAAAACTTTTAATGAAATTCGTGTTTGGGTTTGGGAATTTTTATGTTCTTTTAAAGAGAAACTTTTAAAAACCTTTTAAATATATGAAAATTATGGAAAACGATAATCAAAAAATTAGACATGTTCTTGAAATGTTAGCAAGTGGGAGAACTTGCGATTATGCTCCAGTTCAAGGAAGTGCAGTTATGTTATTAGATGACTGTTCTAAATTTGAGAGTATAGATGTTGGTATTGTTCGAGTGCTTCGAGATCAAGAATTAATTTCTATAGAAACTACACTAACTAATTGGCATCCCTTCTTTCATCCTTCTTTTCAAAATCCAGTTTATATATATGAAATATCTGATAAAGGTAGAGAATATTTAGAAAGACCGCTTAGTAATTAATAAATTTTCCTTTTAAACACTTTTATTCCAGCTATTGAGCTATTGATGTTTCTTTAAAGTAGTAACAAATAGAAAGATTTAAAAGCTATGACTTTATACTTTGAACATGATAAGTAATAAATATTCTACTAAGGTAAGCTATGCAGCTAGAAAAAGTAGGGAAATAAAAGAATTTGATTGCAGTAGCTTTGCTGGTGGAAGACACAGAAACAATGAATCTCAGTTTACTTTTATGGCAGATTGTGTTTTTGGAGAGTATAGTAGAAGTCCATCACCTCCTAGGAATATTGAATTACGTTTTAATTCTGGCAGTGTTTTATACTCTAATGATATTTATGATCATTTAAAATCTAAATTTCCTGAAAATATTCATTTTAACTATGAATTAGAAAGCAGTCCAAGAGGTTTATTAGTTAGGTTAACGGGTATTCAGGATGTTAATCAGAATAGTTCAGATGTTCCTGAACATATACAAGGTTTAATTGAAGAAAGTCTTGAAGGATTAAGGGAAAGAGCTGAAGAAATACAAAAGGCAGTAAATTTTTAAGGATAATCTTTATTTCCTCTCGGATCATTATATTCTACAATCTTTCCTGCTTGAATCTCAATTGGATCAACTCGTCTTAGATTATTTATTTGACTTCTATTAAGGATGTTTTTGTGTTTAAGGTTCACAAGATAATCATTGATATACCAAACATTATCATTAGAAGTCATCCAACCTTTTTTATCAAAAATTCTTAGATTTACAGGCTTTGAAACTTTTCTAAGTGTTTTTTTCCCATTTGCAAATAAATAATATTCATGAAAATATGACATTGCAAGCTCTCTCACGGTTTTATATACTGGTTCTCTGTATCTTAATATTGCATGATTTGTTTTACTGATTGCGCCCCAGTGATTATTTTTCTTAAAAATAGCAATAACATGATCTTCATCACCATGCGTTGCTTCAAAATCAAGTATTAATGGAGGATAATTATGAAATCTTAGAACAGCTGCAGCAAACATTGCTGCTTCTATACAATGTGCTTTTTTTTCTTTTAATACCATTCGAGGAGACATACATGTTTCTCCATTTTCTTCAAAATTAATTTGTAGTGAATTTAAGAAATCTTGTATTTTATTTGGAGTATTTAGCTTTTTTATTATTTCAATTTCCTCTTTTGTAAATCCAAATGTTTCTTTGCGGACCATATATAAATTATTGTTTCAATATATAAAAATCTGTTGATTGGTATTGTTTCAATTATTTTTCAATATTATTATTTATATTATAATAATACTTATAAATAAATTAGATTAATTAATTGATGATTAAAAATAATTTTTTTATTCCAGAAAATATTTTTTTATTATTTATCATTAATAAATCAACTATAAAAACATTTAAAAAGACTGTATATCTATCTGAATTAAATCATATAAAGAGGTTTAATGACACGTAAAAATTTATCTAAGGATAAATTCGAAGAAGATTTAGAACAGCTCAATGGATCAGAGGAGATGGATGAATGGCCTATTGATCCTGATGGAGTTGATTCTTTGGATATTGATGATTAGTAAATTTATTTTTATTCTTTTTTTAATTTTTTTAATTAAGATGCCAAATTATTTAAAGAGGTCTTTTTTCTCATATTTATGTTAATTGGTTTAGTGGGAAAACCTAATGTGGGAAAGTCAACTTTTTTTAAAGCTGCGACAATGGCAGATGTTCTTATTGCAAATTATCCATTTGCAACAATCAAACCAAATCACGGAATGGCTTATGTTAAAATTAAAGATTTAGCATCAGAATTTGGAAAAGTTTCTAATCCGCGCGAAGGATATGTAAAAAAAGGATTTAGGTTTGTTCCATTTGAATTAATGGATGTTGCTGGTCTTGTTGAAGGAGCAAGTGAAGGCAGAGGGCTTGGAAATGAGTTTTTGAATGATCTCGCAGGAGCTGATGCTTTTATCCATGTTGTTGATATGTCTGGAGAAACTGATGGAGAAGGAAAGCCTACAGAGAATTATAATCCTGTGAAAGATATTGAAATTATTGAAAGAGAACTTGATTTATGGTATTTTGGCATTCTGAAAAAAGTATGGAAAACATTTTCAAGAACTGTTGAAGCTCAGAAGACTAATTTTTCTGAAGCAATTTTCAAGCAGTTTTCTGGTCTTAAAGTATCAATTGATGATGTGAAACATGTTGTTTTGAAGTCTGGATTAAATGTTGAGCATCCTGCAAAATGGGATGATGAAGAAATAATGAAATTCGCAAAGATGTTAAGAAAACAGGCAAAACCAATGATTATTGCTGCAAATAAAATTGATAGGCCAAATGGTATGACTAATTTTAAAAAAATTAAAGAGAAATTCGACTATCCAATTATTCCTTGCTTTGCAGAAGGTGAATTGAGCTTAAAACAAGCTGATAGGAATGGAATAATTGATTATATTCCTGGAGAAAAAACATTTGAAATAAAAAAAGACATTAATGACAAACAGAAGTCTGCATTAAATGAAATACAAAAGATGATGGACGAATTTGGCGGTACAGGAGTTCAGGAAATTATGAACAAAGTTGTTTTTGATATTTTAAAACAAGTTGCAATTTTTCCTGCAGGTGCAAAAATGGAAGATAGCAAAGGCAATGTGCTTCCAGACTGTTTTTTAATGCCTGAAGGATCAACTGCATTAGATTTTGCATTCAGGCTCCATACAGATATAGGAAATAATTTTGTAAAAGCAATTAATATAAGGACAAAGAAAGCTGTTGGAAAAGATTATGTTTTGAAACATCTTGATGGTCTGGAGATTATGGTTAAATGATTATTAATATTAAAGTTAAACCCAGAAGTTCAAAAAGTGAAATTGTTGAAATTGAGAAAAATAAAGAATACTTAGCTAATTTAAAATCAGAGCCTGAAAATAATAAAGCAAATATTGAGCTGATAGGTTTAGTGGCGAAATATTTTAATATTTCATTTAATAAAGTAAGAATAGTTAGGGGATTGAAAAGTAAAAATAAAATTGCTGAAATTTTGGAAAAATGAGGGGAGATATTATTGTCAAAGTAAAAACTGGAACAACAAAAAAGTCTATTGAGCATTTTGGAGGAGATAGATATTTAGTGAAGACTGATCTGACTGAAACTGAAAGTATTAATAAAGAGATTATTGAAATGCTTTCTGTTTATATGGGTGTGCCTGAACATAGAATTGTCTTGAAGTCTGGTTTAACAAGTGGAGATAAAGTTTTTCAGTTGGTTATGTGATTTCTTGATGTATAGTAATCTTTAAGAACAGACCAGCCTAATATTTTTATTAAAAAGATGGCGATAAAATATGAAGAAGCTCCTGATTTGCAGAAGCAGGCTGAAAATATATGCAATGTGGTTTTTCCGCATGTAAAACTAGAGAGAGTTAAATGTTATAGGAGTTATGGAAGCTCGTCAAGAGGGACAATTGCAAGATGTCATGCATTAGGAAAGTTGATGCAGAAGGCAATTGGAGTTAAGGCGCATTATGCATTGGAATTTATCTCTGAAAGATTTGACAAAATGTCTGAAGAAGATAAGACTAAAGTAATTATTCATGAATTAATGCATATCCCAATATCTTTTGGCGGTGGATTTAAGCACCATGATTGGGTATGTGATAAGAATATTAATGTTTTTTATAAAAAATATAAAATGTCTAGTAATTTTGAAACTAATTTAGTTAATAATAATGAAAATGATAAAAAACTTGGAAATTACTTTAGATGGTAAGAAATTGAGTGTTGAAGCTGTTAATACTGGTTTTTTTCAAAGATTTACTGGCTTAATGTTTAAAAGCAAGGAAAAATCTCAAATTCTTCTTTTTGATAATGCTGATAATTATGCTATCCATTCGTTTTTTGTATTTTTTGACTTTTTGATTTTATGGCTGGATGATAAAAATAAAGTTGTTGAATGGAGAATAGTTAAGCCATTTTCCGTCTATGAAAAGTCAAAAAAGCAGTTTTCTAGGATTATTGAAATACCAATTAACCGACGATACTACGGCATAGTGAATGTTGTCGTCGGAGAAAGGTTTAAAAAGACTTATCGTCTATAGATTATATAATTTTAAAAAAGGAGGTTATAAAATGGGATCAGTTTTAGTTAAAAACGTTGTTAAGAGAAAGCCTGGCTACCTTTACTATGTAGATGGAAAAGGAAATGTTTGTGAAGCTAAAATGGCTAGAGGCGGAAGAAAGAAAAAGAAAAGATAAATTTTCTTTTTAACAGTGTTTGTTTTTCTATTTCTTTTTTATTTTTTTATTATTAATTTAAGTTTTGTTATTAATTTAATCATCAAGTAAACGATATTAAGTTAGGATAAGGTATGGTATGTTTTCAAATTTAAATTATCTGGCCTATGAAAAGTTATTTATAATCATTTAGATAATTTATTTTATGATCTTGGGAGTTGAATCAACTGCACATACTTTTGGAATTGGGATTGTTAATAATGGGAAAATACTTGCAAATATAAAAGATAGTTATACAACTGAAAGCGGAGGTATAATTCCTGCTGAAGCTGCGAAGCATCATATTGAAAAAGCAGAAAGTGTTTTGAATTTGGCTCTTGAAAGGGCAGGTGTTAATTTGAAAGAGATAAAAGCAATTGCTTTTTCTCAGGGGCCCGGATTGTCTCCTTGCTTATTGGCTGGAATGAGATTTACTAAAAAATTAGCTGATGAATTAAAAATTCCGATTATTCCAGTTAATCATTGTATTGCTCATTTAGAAATTGGAAAAGTTACAGGTGCTAAAGATCCAGTAATGCTTTATGCTTCTGGAGCTAATACTCAGATTATAGCTTTTGCAGGGGAAAAATACCGCGTGTTTGGAGAGACATTAGATCTTGGTGTTGGAAATTTTATTGATACTTTTGCCCGTTATGCTGGTTTGGGTTTTCCAGGAGGTCCGAAAATTGCAGAGATTGCTTTAAAGTCAAATAATTACATTGAGTTGCCGTATTCGATTAAAGGAATGGATGTGAGTTTTTCAGGTTTGTTGACAAAAATTCAACAAATGCTCAAAGATAAAAAAGCTTCTCTTGAAGATTTATCTTTTTCACTTCAGGAAACTGCTTTTGCAATGTTGGTTGAGGCAAGTGAAAGAGCTCTGGCTCATACAGGAAAAAAAGAATTAGTTTTAGGAGGCGGAGTTGGATGTAATAAACGTCTTCAGGAAATGTGTATGATAATGTGCAAAGAAAGAGGAGCAAAGTTTTTCTGTCCTGATAATTCTCTTTTAACTGATAACGGAGCAATGATTGCTTATTTGGGAGAAATTATGTTTAAGAGCGGAATTAAAGAAAAAGATTTGAATAAAATTGACATAAAACCAAGAGAAAGAACTGATGATGTAAGAGTTAGTTGGAAATAATTTATTTTATCTGTTTTATTTGTGCAATATGCTTGGCTCTATAGTGCATACTCATAAATCCTTCTGCATCTTGTTTTCTTGAGAATCCCATGCTTTCATTATTATGATCTGGAGAGAAAATCATTCCATCACCTAATACAACATAGGCTCCCTTTTTTAAGGGAGTTATCATTTTTCTATTTTCTAATAATTGGATTAAGCCATTATAAGTTTCTCTTGATCTTGAACTATCTAAGGCACATAACCCTGTCCAATCTATCTTTTTTATTTTACTATTATTATCATATGTAATATATTTTTCTAATTCTTTTTCAAAATATTCTGTTTCAGGAGATTTTCTTCCACCCATTTTACTTGCTAAAAGTAATCCAAAGTTTCTCATGTATTTTTAAAAGAATTTAGGTTTAAAAGAATTTGTGTATTAAATTGCATACTAATCTTAATAAAATTTATATAATCGATTTTGTCTTCTTTTATATGAAACGGCAGAAAATAACTCTTGTTGAACTGCCACCTACTTCATTTGGTAGATTAAATGCTTCGAAAGTTAAGGATATTTATACAAGGTTTAAACTTCCTGCAAGAGCAAATCCTTTGCTTCAAGCAATTCTTTTAAATGAAGGATATGGTGATGTTAAAAGTATTGATCCAAATGTTAATTGGGGTGGAAAATTAACAAGACATGATCTTAAAAGAATTACTGAATCTGATTATCTACTTCTTTCTGCCATTACACGAACTATTCCTCAAACAAAAGAATTAGCACAAATTTATAGAAAGGCTAATCCTCAAGGGAAGATTATTGCTGGCGGGCCACATGTTACATTTATGCCTGAAGAAACATTAGAATGGGCAGATTTTGTTGTAAGACATGAAGGAGATAAAACTCTTGTTGAACTCTTGGAAACCTTGGAGAATAATAAATCCTTAGAAGGTGTTAAAGGAATTAGTTATGTATCTGGAAATAAAATAATTAATAATGAGTGCCGTGAATTTTTAACTGAAGAAGAATTAGATTTGCTTCCTAATCCGGATTTTTCTATTTATTCCAAAAAAACAAAAGGTGTTGTAAATACTTCAAGGGGATGTCCATATGGATGTAATTTTTGTTCAGTTACTAATTTTTATGGCAAAGGCTATAGGAGAAAATCAAATTTAAAAATATTAGAAGAAATAAATGCTGTGGGTGAAAAAAATAATGATTTTTTTGGAGATGATAATTTTGGCACAAGAAAATCTCCAACAAAAGAGCTTTTAAGAGAATTGATAAAAATAGGCAATAAAACTAAATATACTTGTCAGTTAAGTGTTAATTCAGCATTTTTATATCCTGAAGGAAATGATATTGATGAAGAATTTTTGAGTTTATTAAAACAAGCAAATTTTTTTGCAGTCTGTCTTGGGGTGGAATCAATTAATAAAGATACTTTAAAGGGATTTAATAAATCTGCAACAGTTGAAAGAAATAAAATTGCTGTAAAAGAGTTTAGAAAAGCAGGATTATGGGAGCATGTGATGATGATGGTTGGCGGAGATTCTGATACAAATGAATCTCTTGATGAAACTTTGGATTGGTCTATGCAGTATGCTGATAGTGTTCAGTTTTTTGCACCTCTTCCTCTTCCTGGAACTCCGTTTACTTCTGAAATGGAAAAGCAAGGAAGAATATTGACTAAAGATTATTATTTATATGATGGTTTTCATGTTATAATTGAACCTAAAAATTTCTCACCTTATGGACTTCAGATGAAGATATGGGATATGAATAGTAAATTTTATAGTATTAAAAAAAATCCTTTTATAAAAGATTCTGCTTATCCTTGGTATAAAGAAGGAGTTCATCTTTATGCTCAGAAAATTGCCTGGGATATTTCACATGATCCACAAACGAGAGAATATTTTGAAAGGTTGAAGGAGATGGAGTGAAAGCAAAGAATTTATAAACTATTGGATTTCTAAGATTTGATGGGATATTTTGAAAATATCAAAAAGAAACATGAAGCTGCATTAAGCGGTCCGAAGAGTAATCCTCATTGTATAGGTGATTTATTGGAACTTCCCCTTGAACTTTCTACTGGCAGTTTTCTTTCAGGAGTGATTGTAGGAAGAGGTTTAGAAGAACATTTTGAAGATATTGTTACTGGATTTAATTTAAGTCAGAAAGGAATTCATGGTGAAGGGTTATGGGGAATTTTAAGTGTTGATCATGAAATGAGTGATTGGAAAGCACGTGATTTGCGACTTAGACATTATTTTAATTATGCTCATTCTAATTTTAGAAGTGTAATGGATTCTATTTGCGTTTATGTTAATCAATGGGAAACTTATAGAGATTTATTTGAAAAACTTGATAGTGGAGCTGAATTAGAAAAACGCTCATCTTTGGAAGTTGCTGCTTAAAATTTTATATTTTAATCTGTTTTATTTTTGCTTTAATTTCCTTCACATAACATTTATAAACCCTCTTCTTGATTAATAATTAACCGATGAGGTAATAAATTCAGGAAACTGAATTAAATTAAATATACGGAGGTCAAATGGACTTCTATACAATTGTTGAAAAAGCAAGAAAAACAGGAAAAATTGAAAAAGGAACTAATGAAGTTACAAAAGCAATAGAGAGAGGAACTGCTAAATTAGTAGTTGCTGCTTCAGATGTTTCGCCTAAAGAAATTACTCAGCATCTTTCAATTTTATGCAAAGAAAAAGGCATAAAATACGGAGAAGTTGATAGTAAGCAAAAGCTTGGGATTTCTGTGGGGCTTCCAGTTGCATGTTCGTCTGTAGCAGTAATTGTTGCAGGGGACAGCGAGAAAGACATAAGTGCTTTGAAATAAATAAAATAAATTTTTATTTTTAAAAATGGCAGAACAAAAAGACCAGAATGAACAGCAGAAGAAAAAAGTAATGAGACTTAGTGATGAAGCTCCTGTGCCTGCGATTGTTGAAGATATTCTTGGAAGAACTGGATTCAGAGGAGAAGTAACTCAAGTAAAAGCTAAAATTCTTGAAGGAAGAAACAGAGGAAGAAGTATGAGAAGAAATGTTAAGGGACCAATTAAAATTGGAGATGTTCTTGTTTTAAGAGAAACTGAAATTGAAGCAAGAAAAATAAGAAGCAAAGTTACAAGAGGAGCGTATACCTAATGCCACAATGTTCATACTGTAAAAAACAATATCATAACCCAAGAGGATTGACTTTTGTGTTAGCTAATGGAGATATCCTTTATTTTTGCTCAAGCAAATGCAGAAAAAATCATAAAATGGGAAGAAAATCTGATAAAGTTAATTGGATAATAAAAAAGGGAAAAGATGTTGCATTAGCTGAAAAATCTGAAGAAAAAGAATAATTTTAATTTTGTAACTACTTTATAATTAATATCAATCGAAAAGTTTATAAATCAAACATTTCTAAAAGAAATATGAAAACAGCAAAATCCTTAATAGATGGTTTTGAATGGCAAAGACCAGAAGTTTTAACTTCATTTGTTAAAGGCGAAGGTGCAAAGGGGTTATATGATTCTGTTAAAGATAGAAACTTTGGATGGTGTGAATATGATGCTGAGGCTAAAGAAATAAAAGGTTCTAATCCATTTATTTCTGCAAAGATTGATACTCTTGTAAGACCATTAGGATTAAGAGTTGCTAATTTAAGAGATTTAAGCAGACCAGAAGTTATGGAAATGGTTAGGGGAAAATATTACACTGATTCTCCAACATTAGTTGTAAGAAGTGAAAATGATAGTTATGAAAGAAATTTATCTTTAATTGCTAGAATCTTGCCTTATGTAGAAGAAGCAAATGGAAAAGTCGAATTTCCGTTTATGATTTCAGGATTTGATGTTGAGCAGTTAGTTGAAGATAAAAAAGGTTATGGAGTTGATATCTTAAGAAGAGATGATTTTAAAGCTGTAATTGATGACCGGCTTTTAGGTAAATGGAATGAATATAAATTTAATAATGTTGATGAAGTTGGATTACCTGTAGATTTTGATAAGAAAAATGGAATAAGAACTTGGTATGTAAGAGATAATGGGCTTTCTTGGTTCTGCTTGTACTGGGACTTAGGCTTGAACTCGAGTGGTGCTGATCTTCAGGATTCGTATGCTGGTGGCAGGGTAGTTCTTGTAAGCGCCGAAGGCGCCTCGCAAAATTTTAATGAATATATTGCTAGATTAACTGCTGAAAAAGAAAGACAAATGAAAAAAGTTGATGATAAATTTATAAAAGCCATGAATATATTAAAAGCTTGAATATTATAATATAAATTTTTAAAAATAATGTTCTTCTTATAATTTTCCTAGCCATATAATATGGTTGGGCTACACGCCAATTAATAATGCTTTAAAATTTTAATCAAATATTGAGGCTATGAAATTCAACTGCGACAATTAGTAATAAAATGAAACTTGAAGCAGTGGTGATTTACTTTTAGTTAATTGGCTACAAGTTGGCTTTCTAGGTTCTACTTGAACAGGAACTTAGACTTGAACTCGAATGATGATAATCTTCAGAATTCGAATGCTGATGGCAGAATAGCTCATTTAATTTATTGGCTAGGTATAATGTTAAGTATTATGAAATCTTACAAAAATCTTCATCATAAAATTTATAACATAAGCAACTTAATCCTTGCTTGGAGAAAAGCAAGAAAAGGAAAAACTAAAAAACTATACGTAAAAGAATTTGAAAAAGATACTTTAGGAAATATTTTGAAATTATATGAAGAATTGAAAGATGAAAGTTATTTTCCTAAACCTCTTAAAACTTTTATTTTGCGTGACCCAAAAACCCGTAAAATTTCTAAATCTGATTTTAGAGATAGGATTGTTCATCATGCTTTAATCAGAGTTTTAGAACCAATTTTTGATAAAATATTTATTTACGATTCTTGCGCAAATAGGAAGGGCAAGGGAAATTTATTTGCTTTAAATAGATTTGATAAATTTAAAAGAAAAGTTTCTAGAAATGGAAAGATAAATGGCTGGTTGAATAATAATCAGGTAAAGGGTTATTGCTTAAAGGCAGATATTAAGCATTATTTTCAAGAAGTTGACCATGAAATTTTACTAAAAATATTAAAAAAGAAAATTAATGATAAGCAAACAATTAGTTTAATTATTAAAATAATTAAGAATAATTCAGAGAAAATTGAAGAACACAAAAAAGGTATGCCTCTGGGTAATTTAACCTCACAATTTTTTGCTAATATTTATCTTAATGAACTTGATTATTTTATCAAACATAAATTGAAGGCAAAATACTATATAAGGTATGTGGATGATTTTGTTATTTTACATGAAAGCAAGGAAAAATTGAGATTCTGGAAAGATAAAATAAATGAATTTTTAGAAAATGAATTAAAATTGGAATTGCATCCAGATAAATCTAAGATTATTCCTTTATCAAATGGGATTGATTTTGTTGGTTTTAGAAATTTTTATTATTTTAGGCTATTAAGAAAAAGGAATATAACCAAGATGTTTTTAGTTATTAAAAAATATCAAATGGGAGATATTACTGGGGAAAAATTAATGGACTGTTTTAAAGGATGGCAGTCATATTCTAAATGGGCAGATAGTCATAAGTTAAGGAGTGATATGTTACTAAGTATAGATTTATTTTTAAACTGTTAATAGTTATTTTTTTTATGAAAAATGAAAGGCCATATTTTGTTCCAAATTTCTCTGGAAGTATTTTAGCTACATTTACCAAAATTTGTGTTGATAAAAAGGAAGTTCCTTATTTTTGGTATGATGTTCATGAAGGGAGTAATTTTATTGTAGAACAAGCTAGACTAAACCCTAGAGAAATTAAATCATTAGATTATGAAGGGAATATATGCACAAATCTTCATTCACAAATAGATACTAGTATGATAGCATCTACAATATGTTCCTGGGGTTTAGATGGTAATCCACATGAGATTAATCCAATTATAGCAGAATGGTATAATTATATTCCTGAAAATAAACAAAGGTTATTTTTATCATTGGGTCAGAAATTTTATGAGTTATTTGGCTGTGATGAAGACGGAAATATTGGTAGGCATTCTCCTCTGGATAGGTCTTATTTTCTCTCTCGACGCTGAATAATTCTATTTTATCGACGTTAAAATGTGTTTTATCGATAGAAAGCTTTAAAAAGCCAGAAGGCTTTTTTTAATGAGAAATAAGGAAGAGAGTTGCTTAAAATCGTCCTGTTTTTCTAATTTTTTATCAAAAAATGGCAGAAGAATATTCAGCAAAGTCAATTAAGGTGTTAGAAGGTCTTGAAGCAGTAAGAATGCGACCTGCAATGTATATAGGAAGTACAAGCAAGGAAGGCCTCCATCATTGTTTCTATGAGGTAATTGATAATTCTATTGATGAGGTACAAGCAGGGATAGCTACTTTAATAACTGTAACAATGAACAAAGATGGTTCTTTGACAATTTCAGATAATGGTAGGGGAATTCCTGTTGAAAAACACGAATCTGGGAAGTCTGCTTTGGAAGTTGTAATGACTAAACTTCATGCTGGAGGTAAGTTTGAAAATAAAGCTTATCAAATTTCAGGAGGGTTACATGGTGTTGGTGTAAGTTGTGTAAATGCGCTTTCAATTAAGTTAGTTGCTCAGGTTAAAAAAGAGGGTAAATTATATGAGCAAATTTATAAGAGAGGAGTTCCTCAGGGCCCTGTAAAAGTCGTTGGAAGCGTCAGCAAAGAAGAAACTGGTACAATTATAACGTTTTGGCCAGATGATCAGATATTTTCAACATTAAATTTTGATTTTAGTGTAATTGTTAATCGTGTTAGAGAATTGGCTTTTCTAAATCCAACTGTAAAAATTATTGTTAAAGATGAAAAAGAAGGGAAAAAAGAAGAGTTTCATTATGATGGAGGATTAATTGAGTTTGTTAAATGGGTGAATAGATCTAAGGCAGCTATTCACAAGCCAGTTTATTTTAAAAAACAGACTGATTCAACTATAATTGAAGTATCTGTTCAGTATGTTGAAGGCTATCAGGATAATATTTTTGGTTTTGTAAATACAATTAATACAGTTGAAGGGGGAACACATATTTCAGGATTTAAAACTGCATTAACAAGAGCAATTAATGATTATTCAACTAAAAAAGGCTTGTTTAAGAACGGAGACAAATTAACTGGAGATGATGTTAGAGAAGGTTTGACAGCAATTGTTAGCATTAGAATGAAAAATCCACAATTTGAAGGTCAGACAAAATCAAAACTTGGAAATTCTGAAATAAAAGGTTATGTTGATAGTGTTGTTTCAGTTGCTTTAACAGAATTCCTGGAAGAAAATCCAGACATTGCCAATAAAATTGCAAATAAATGTGTTTCTGCTGCAAAAGCTAGAGAGGCAGCTAAAAAAGCTCGTGATTTAGTTAGAAGAAAAACAGCTGTAGGATTTTCTGGATTGCCCGGGAAATTAGCTGACTGTTCAACAAAGAAATTTGAGTTGACTGAATTGTATATCGTTGAGGGAGATTCGGCAGCAGGTTCATCAAAAATGGCAAGAGATAAAGAATTTCAGGCTATACTTCCATTAAAAGGAAAAATATTGAATGTTGAGAAAGCAAATCCAGTTAAGGTATTAAGTTCTGAGGAAATTGTAAATTTAATTACTGCTGTTGGAACAGGAATTAAAGAGAATTTTGATTTAAATAAATTAAGATATAGTAAAATTATAATTATGACTGATGCAGATGTTGATGGACAGCATATTAGAACTTTACTTTTAACATTTTTCTTTAGATATGCTTCACAGTTAATTGAAAATGGGAATATTTATGTTGCAATGTCTCCTTTATATAGAGTTAGAAAAGGTAAGGATATTTATGTCTATTCTGATGAAGAACTTGAAAAAGTTTTAAAACAATTTGGCGGAAAAGCAGATGTTCAAAGGTTTAAAGGTCTTGGTGAAATGGATGCTTCTCAATTATGGGATACAACAATGGATCCTAAAAAAAGAATTTTGAAGAAAATAACTATTGATGATGCTATCAGAGCTGATGAAATATTTTCAATGTTGATGGGAGATGTTGTAGGGCCAAGAAGAAAGTTTATAGAAAAAAATGCAAATATTGCGGAGATTGATATATAAGAAAAATGAAATATATAATTGTAACAACTACTGTTGAAAATAGAAGAAGTGCTGAGGAATTAGCTAAAAACATAATTAAAAATAATCTTGGTGCTTGTGTTCAAATAAATGAAATAGAAAGTGTGTATAAATGGAAGGGAGAAATAAAAAATGAAAAGGAATTTAAAATTGAAATAAAAACATTATCAAAAAATTATACAAAATTACAAGATTTTATTATTCAAAATCATACATATGAACTTCCTGAGATAATTTCAGTTAAAATTGGAAGAGGATATAATAAATATTTAAATTGGATTAAAAACAAAAAATGAAACCAAAAGCAAAGAAAGAAAAAAAATATATGATAAGATACTGTCCGAGATGCAAAAGCGAAGATGTAGCTATGGCTCTTGGAGAAAGGATAGGAACTTGGGAATGCAAAAAATGCAAATATAAAGGAATTGATTTTTCTGAAAAAGAATTGAGTGAAGAAGAATATCTGGATTATCTTGACAAACAGGGATTTGAATTAAATGAAATTGGAGAGCCTAAAACAATTCAGGAGAAAAAATGACAAAAGAAAAAGAAATTGATGAAAATGAAGAAGATGAAACAATTACTGAAAATGGAAATATAGAAGGGGAAGATAAAGAAAGCGAAGAAGAAGTTGAAACATTAACAAAACAAGAAATTAATCTGAAAGATCTAGGAGAAGATAGAGTTGTATTATCAGAAATTGCTTCAGAAATGCAGAGAGCTTATATTGATTATGCAATGTCGGTTATTGTTTCACGTGCACTTCCTGCTGTTGAAGATGGTTTGAAACCGGTTCATAGAAGAATTTTATTTGCAATGAAATCCATGGGCTTGGAAAAAGGTCCTACAAAAAAATCTGCAAGAATTGTAGGTGATACAATGGGTAAGTTTCATCCACATGGTGATATGGCAATTTATGATGCTCTTGTTAGAATGGCTCAGGATTTTTCATTACGATACCCATTAGTTCACGGGCAGGGAAATTTTGGTTCACTTGACGGAGATAATGCAGCTGCTTCGAGATATACTGAAGCTAAACTTAGTAAAATATCTGCTGAATTAATTGAGGATATTGATAAAGAAACTGTTCCATTTATTCCTAATTTTGATAATTCTCTCCAGGAACCTGTTATTCTTCCAGGAAAACTTCCAAACCTTTTAATAAATGGTAGTCAAGGAATTGCAGTTGGAATGACTACAAATATTCCACCACATAATCTGATTGAAGTATGTGATGCAATTATTGCAACAATTGAAAATCCTCATATTGAGATCAAAGAATTAATGAATTTTGTCAAAGGTCCGGATTTTCCTACAGGAGCAACTGTTGTTGGTGATGAATTGTTTAAACTTTATTCAACTGGAAGGGGCGGAATGACTGTTAGGGGAAAAATTAAAACAGAGACAACAAAAAATAAAGAAAATATAATTATTGAAGAAATTCCTTATATGGTCAATAAATCTGAATTAATAAAACAAATTGCTGAGTTGACAAGAGATAAGAAATTAGTAGATGTTACAGATATTAGAGATGAATCAGCAAAGGGTAAAATTAGAATAGTTGTTGAATTAAGAAAAGGGGTTGATCCTAAATTTGCAATTAACCGGCTGTATAAATCAACAAATTTACAGACAAGGTTTAATGCAGTTTTAGTTGCACTTGTTAATGGTGTTCCTAAAACATTGACCTTAAAGCAGATAATTGAAGCTTATATTGGATATAGAAGAAAGATTGTAAGAAAAAGAACTGAATTTGATTTAAAAAAAGCAGAAGATAGAGAACATATTGTTAAAGGGTTGCTGATAGCTTTAAAGAATATTGACCAGATTATTGATATAATTAAAAAGAGTAAAGAAGAAACTGCTGAAACTTTGATGAAGAAATTTGGTTTTTCAAAAAAACAGGCAGAATCAATTCTTGAAACTAAATTAAGGCAGTTAACTGCTTTAGAGCATGATAAACTGAAAAAAGAAGAATCAGAATTACTTGAATTGATTGATAGACTTAAGAAAATACTTGCTGATGAAAAAGAGATTTATAAAATTATTAAAAAAGAACTTAATGATTTAAAAACTAACTATGGAGACGATAGAAGAACAAAAATAATTAAGACAGTACAAGAAATTGAAGAAAAAGATTTAGTTTTGAAACAGGATGTTGTTA